>Ga0315275_10000296_pt1 | contig 41167 bp, 31 predicted proteins | sample YL17G03_0_MG_FD_205557 | JGI IMG/M metagenome (GOLD analysis project Ga0315275, IMG submission 205557) | Sediment microbial communities from Yellowstone Lake, YNP, Wyoming, USA - YL17G03_0 | ecosystem: Environmental > Aquatic > Freshwater > Lake > Sediment | place: USA: Wyoming | collected... | reverse complement strand
AGACACCCGCTTCCGCCTTGGCCTTGTCCCTCGGATGCCGCACGCGCGCCGGCAGGATGGCGACCCCGTAGTGTTCGGCAAAACTCTGGTACGTCGGATTGATCTCCGGATCGTAGTAGCACGCCTTTGTCACGCCGCTCTTCAGATTGTCCGGAACGATCGCACAGGGAACCCCGCCAAAATAATGCACCATCCGGACATGGGACCCGATCCAGTCAGGGAGATCTTGACTCCAGGTCGCCTCAGCATAGGAATAACTGCTTGCTCCAAGAACGCCAACAAAGATCTCTGCAGGGTGGATCTCTCCCGTTCTGCTATCGATGACATCGATACCGTCTCCGCTGTAGTCGACGAACGCCTTGTCTCCCGCAATGTGCGTCTGCCGCATACTCACATCAACCGTGCCGACGAAGTGCTGATAGAGTTCGCAAAAACGGCTGTAGCTGTATCCGTCCGCGTGCTGCAGGCGATACTCCTCCCACAACAACTGCAGGGTGACATGCTTGCGCCGAAGCTCGGTATGAATATATCCCCAGTCCGGCAACACTCTCCGGACTTCTCTCGACGCTTCCGCCGGAAACAGCAACTGCTCAATACCATCATCGTCCATCGATTGGACTTCGGACCACGTGATTGAGGCGCGCCTGGCACGGAGCAGATAATCATGTACCGTGGTCTTCTTCATATTGGCTCCGAGGGCAATCTGACGCTCACTGAGCGCCTCAAGATAGGCCAAACGGAGTACTTCTTTGATCCTTCTCACGGGTTCTCGCTTTCTTGACATCGTCACTCCTTGGGTGGGGAAATCTCCAAGGATATGACATCGGTGGGCGAAAATCCATCAAACACCTGCTCCTCGTAGCCATTCCTCTGGCAACGACTACCACTGACAGGGAGCCGATCGGCATTCCGACAATCCGACCAGCATTCCGACCATCGGGTATTTCTGGTCGGATAACCCCGGAATCAGTGGTCGCTTTCCGTCGGAATCAGTGGTCGGATTCTTTCGGAATCCCTGGTCGGATAACGCCGGAATACGCAAAGATTCTTTTCAAGTTCGATTTCAACACCTGGCAAGCCTACAATTACTGGGGAGGCGGATCGCTGTACTCTCACGACCGTGACCCCGTGTCGCTAACGCCGACCGACACAATCGCTGTAGACCGGCCGATCGCATGGCCCATCCTGCAACCAATCAGCTGGGGGTTCACGTATTTTCTGAACGCGATTAGCTCCGTTGGTCACACGATGGACTACTGCAACAACATTGACGTCGATAGCCTTCCGTCTGGCCCAAACGACCTTGAAGGGATTAACCTTCTGTTAAAGTACAAAATGCTCGTGATCTACTACCACGATGAATATTGGTCTTCCGACGAACGGGCAAACGTGGAGGCATTCAAGGGACAAACGTACGGTGGCAACATTGCACGATTCGCACCGAACACATGCTATTGGCGCATTAACTGGTGGCCCAACACCCGCTGGAGCGGACACATGAAGCTCTATTGTCGGAAGGACAACTGGCCCGACCAACAGAATCACCCGCCTCTGGATTTGTGGCGATATCATGATAGTCTTGGAGGGCTGAACAACCCCGAGGCGAAGTTCCTCGGTGAGCAGTACGAGAAAACGTGGAGTAGATGGGCGGATGGGGAGCCCCCGGACACGGTCTACAACCATAATCACTGGATCTTCAACGGGATTGGTTTTCACAAAGGGTCACCATTCGGATATGGCTTTCTTCAGAGTAATGTGCGGCACGGTCTGACAAGTGGAGAGTGGGACAACACGTTTGCAGGTCGTGCTGATTTCCCTTTGGATACTCTTGCCCAAGCGTGGATGCTCGGGGCCGATAGTACTATTGATCTAGTCCAGATGGTTTACTACGAAGACACTTTATCGAATGCCCGGGTGTTCGCTGAGGGACATTCCGGCTGGAATAACGCGGTAAGTGACAGTGCTGACCATCCAGACGATGTTTTGAAGATGAAAATAATAACGGCAAATATCTTCGACCACTTCTCAGGCAAGAAATACATCGGGAAGCTTTGGGCCACGCCGGTGAGACCGTGGGATGCTAACGTTGAGTTGGACGGGAATGTCTACTTGCTTAGCGGGAGGACTTTGACGTTGACGAACAACATGACACTGACTGTTGATTCAGGCGACACGCTCTTTGTCGATGGAACACTCCAAGTACCCAGCAGCGCTAATTTGAGCGGTGGAGGAATCATCAAAATAGGTACAGGCGGCAAGATCAATGTGGATGGAACGCTGCAGATAAACAGCAGCATGTCAGTGAGCGGGACCGGGCTTATCCAAGTGAATTCGACCGGGAAGATCAATGTCAACAACTACTTCACCGTCAATAGCGGCGTGACCCTTCAGTTGAATGCCGGCAGCTCACTTCTCTTTGGCTCCTCTAGCTCAAGGTTGCTCGTGTACGGAAACCTCATTGTGAATGGGACACCGGCCTCTCGCGTAACGATTGACGGCCAGGGGTACGCTAGAAGTGGCTCGTCAATGCCCACGGTCGCCGTGGCCTCCGGCGCGACAGCGAATATTCAGTATGCCGATTTCAAGAATGCTGCGTATGAACTGACACTCTGGTATAGTACGGCATCGGTTACGGTCCAGAACTGTACCTTCACGAATTTTGGTCTCAGCTCAATCGCACAGGCGATTACCGTTCAATCGAAAACCACTGGTCCGGCCACGATTTCATCCAACAAATTCACTGGCTCGAACTCCCAGGGCACCGGAATTTACTGCTACAACACGGGGACCAACGTCACGATTTCAGGGAACACAATTACTTCGGCTGGCACAGGAATCCGATGCTCCTCGTCAGATGCCTTCTTGACAAGCGATACCGTCCGCAATAATGTGAACTACGGAATAAATGCAAACAACGTCAGCACGTCGGCGCAGTATCGACGCAACGACATCAGGGCTAACGGCTATGGGATTTCCTTGAGTTCTGCTTCGCCCTATTTGATGTACAACGTCGTCATCCAGAATGGGTTGAATGTGCTCATAAACTCCTGCAGCCCGGAATTCGGGACGCTTCCATCCGAAGGAGACAATCGGCGCGGTCATAATACTATCGCTCATGCGGGCGCTCCACTGTTAAGGGCGCAAAATTCTGCATCTCCCATTCTTGGCTACATGTACAACGGGGGCATCAACAGTATCTTCGACTGCGATCTGCCCCATTTGTGGGTTGTGAATCATTCAGGGGTCTGCGCTGACAGTAATTTTTGGAAGTACGGGGAAGAACTCGTACCTACCTACTACGCAGACGGGACTTCGTGGGCCATGGTCCGCAATCCCCTAGCTACAAATCGTAACCCCGATCCGCTTGGGCGCGGCATGGCCAGCGGTGAAGGCATCGCCGCCATGTCGTCAATAACTGTTGGATCTGCTGCAGATACGACCCTGGAGAATGCATTCAGAACTGCAGTCAACGAAGCAATCAATGGAGACCCTTCTAAAGCTGCCTCAGAGTTGAAAATCCTGATCCAGTCGGGGTCAGCCAAATATGCCCAGCTTGCACTGCTCTTCTACCATGATCTGGCGAGCGGACGATGGAACTGGACAGCTGACGTCAGTCAGGTCAAAGCCGACGTGTCTTCGCTCTTGCAAGACCTGCGATCGCAACCGGTTTCGACTTTTCTCCGACCGTTTGCGCTCCGGCTGCTCTCACGTGATGCCGCAGTTTCCAAAGACGATGGCCTGGCAAACATATACAGGATGGAAATCCTAAAGGATTATCCTGAATCTGAGCATGAACTAACGACCTTATACGACTTGATTGTGTACTACGTTGAGGGGGAAGACAATTTGCAGATGGCCCATACGCTCCTTGGGAAGATGATCAAGTCCTATCCCGATGAAAACCTGACCTATATGGCGAGAATTGAGCTCGGCGAAACAGTAAACCTGCCGGGATCAGGGAAGACCCAGCCGGCCGTGGCCATCGATCAGTCCCCAGGTTTCATGCTCGACCCCAGCTACCCGAACCCCTTCAACCCTTCGACAACGTTCAGGTTTCGCATCCACGAAGCGGGTCCAGTATCTCTCAAGATCTTCGATTTTCTAGGAAGAGAGGTCGCGGTGTTGCTGAACGACTTCAGGCCTGCCGGTTCTTATTCGATTGCATGGAATGCAGGTAACCTGGCAAGCGGAGTTTATATTTCACGGCTTCAAGCTGGCGGGAAAGTGGCTATTCAAAAGCACCTGCTGGTAAAATGAGCGAGAATGTAACCTCCCGAGCAGTTCAGCCGCGGCCATTTGCGCGGGGGAAAAGGTAAGATGTTCTATTCCATACTACGTACTTAATTGATGGTGCGCCTGACCAGAGGCTGCACCGCGCCAAAAGGATAGAGGGCAGCCTGACGACGTGTGTGTCGCAGGTCATTGGAGTCATGATTGATATTGTCACGACTTTTTCGTATTGGTACATTGTACAGTTCAGAAGTGTTTCCGCTTGGCTGCTAACAATGTGCTAACAGTCGTGCCCAAATGCGGAACTCCGGATACGATTTTACTGGGGATTCTCGCACGGTGCCGGCTTTTCAAGCTTGGAACACCGGTTCGAATCCGGTTGGGGGCACATTCGTGATGTGTGTTTTTCCGCTTTGAACTATTTCTTCCACGATTCTCCCTGTTGACTTCGGCATCCCCAAGAGGCAGCACCTGGCTACCCTTCGCTCCCGATCAATCACAATCAAAGAGCAACTTGCCAACCGTCGCCCACGGGAGCCGAGAGTGAAGAGGGGCGCCCAATCCAATTCTCTGATGACTGGCATGGAGATTCAGCGATCCTCAAGATGATTCTCCGAACGCCTGGAGGAACCGCACCAACACTCACCAACGGCCATTTCGTGGCTGCCCAAAACCACCTCGTTTTCGGCAACCGCTGATTGGACGTCTTCTCGGTTTTCCTCTTGACACGTTCATTCCGTTATTGTATACTGTCGGTGGACCCCGATTGTACAATTCGTGACGAATCTCAACGCCCGATGCCGGGTAGTTTCAAGGGTCTGAATGACCGACCCTGTCCGCGAGGACGATGGCAAAGGGCGCACCCGTGTGCCTGAAGGTTGTACGGCTGTATCTCCTGCGTTGAGAGATTGTCGATTCCTGCGGAGTTGGACAGGAGGACTGAGGCATGGCAGCGCAGGCCCGCCAGATCACCGTTTATCTCATCAAGCCATCCAAGTACGACGACGATGGCTACGTCCTCCGCTACCGGAAGGGTTTCCTCCCCAGCAATACGCTTGCATGCCTGGCAGGATTGACGGAAGACATCCGCCGTTCGAAACTGCTTGGCAATGCCCTTCACATTTCCGTTCACCTGTGCGACGACACGGTCGAGAGGATCGATGTTTCCCGCATCGCCCGGTCGGCCCGCCATCATGGGAACAGAACAATTGTTTGTCTTGCGGGAGTGCAAACAAACCAGTTTCCTCGTGCTGCCGACCTGGCGTTCCAGTTCCGCGCCGCGGGTGTGGAGGTGCTGATCGGCGGGTTTCACGTCAGCGGGGCCATAGCAATGGCCGACGCTCTTCCGGACGAGATCAGGTCACTGCTCGACGCGGGCGTGCATGTTGTTGCCGGCGAGGTAGAGGATCGATGGGGAGATATCCTTGCTGATGTGCGGGACGGCACGCTGAAGCCGATGTACAACTTCCTCAATGAGCCTCCAGACCTTCGGCATCAGCCTATTCCGGAAATCAATAAGCGATATCTCCGTCACTTCATTACGGACAATTTTGGAACGATCGACTGCAGCCGGGGATGTCCCTTCCATTGCTCCTTCTGCACAATCATCAATGTGCAGGGGCGCAGGATGCGCTGTCGGGATGCGGATGTGTTGATCCGTGCGGTACGGGAGAACTACCACCGGAATGGTGTGTCCTTCTACTTTTTCACCGATGATAATTTTTCCAGGAACAAGAACTGGGAATCCATCTTCGACGGGCTGATCCAGCTCCGGGAAAAGGAACACATCCCCCTCGAGTTCATGATGCAGGTGGATGTCCTCTCCTATCGGCTCACCAATTTTGTCGCCAAAGCAAGACGGGCCGGATGCTCGCAGGTATTCATCGGGGTGGAAAGCTTGAACCCGCGCAACCTCGCCGCGGCGGAGAAAAGTCAGAATACCGTGAATGACCTCGCGAACCTCGTTGCCGCCTACCACCGCGAAGACATCATGACGCATGCCGCCTACGTCATCGGCTTTCCGTTTGACACGCCCTCGTCGGTTGCGGACGATGTACACCGCCTGGCCAGCGGGCTGGGCGTCAAGCAGGTGTCGTTCTTCATGCTCACACCGCTTCCCGGCTCGCGCGATCACCAGCGCATGGTGCAAAGCGGCGATGTCCTTGATCCCGACTACAACAACTATGATGCTTTCCACGCCACAATGAACCATCCCCTGATGACACGCGCTGAGTGGACCGGGGCGTACCGTGATGCATGGGAGGAGTTCTACGGGTTTGCGAACATGAAGGAAATCCTCCGGCGCACATCGCCGGAGCGATACTGGAACGTGTTCAAGAATTTCCTCTGGTCGAAGGGGTCGTTCTTCATCGAACACCAGCATCCGATGGTGGCGGGGTTTTTCCGGCGGAAGAACAGACGGGAGCGGCGGCCTGGCATGGAGGTCGAGTCGTTCTGGCGGCACTGGTCATGGCGGGCCCCGGAGATCTGGAGAAAATGGGTTGCCTGGGTGGATCTCTTTATGGAGATGGAAGAACTCTGGCTGCAAACGCGGATCCGGAGCGAACGGGAGCGTATTATTATCGAGGAAATCGAACGGATCAGCACCGGAGCCAGGGCATGGCGTGCTCTGCGTGCAAAGGAACTCCAGCTGGCATATCAAGGGGCACGCGCACGGTTGAGTGAGGTGCCGGCGTACGCCCAGAAAATGGCGCGTCTCCCCTCGCAGTTCACACTCTTCCTCGCGAAAGCGAACATTCTCTCGCAACAGCTGACTTCGACCCGCGAAGATCTGCATCAATTCTGGGTTCGAACGCGTGACAATCTCCGGCACGGCCGATTACACCGGCTCCGTCCGGGTCGGGTGATCCTGAATTTCGCGTGCGATCTCGTCATCCTGGTACAATTTGTCATTGCCATGTTGTCTTCAGGAATCCGCTGAATATGCCGGCCTGGCTTTGGTGAAATGTCCGCATGATTCGCACCTCGCATCCTGTGATACGGATCCGCTTGATGGAACAACAAGAGCCGCCCCACTTCACCTGGGGCGGCTCTGCAGTGAGGCCACGTGTCTTTGCGTAGTATCTCTCGAAATGATCCTCTCGGAGGTTCCGCTTACTTCCCTTTCTGTCCGGCCTTTTTGTCCAGGATCTTCTCCATCTCGTCCATGACCCGGTTGATCTTCTTCATGACGAGGTCGAACGGAGCGGATGTCGTCATGTCGACCCCGGCGTTTTTCAGCAACGTGATGGGGTAGTCTGACCCGCCATCCTTCAGCAGCGTGAAGTAGCGAGCCGTCGCCGCTTTGTCACCCGCCAGTACCTGCTCCGACAACGCTGCTGACGCGGTCAGGGAAGTGGCATACTGGAATACATAGAAGTTGTAATAGAAATGGGGAACGTTTATCCATTCATTTTTGATTTCATCATCGACCACGCACACGTTCTTGTCATGGCCATAGTACGCCTTCGTGAGGCGGAGATAGAGCTCTGAAAGAGCATCACCGGTGAGTGTTTCCCCCCGCTCCGCCATCTCGTGGATCTGGAGTTCAAATTCAGCGAACTGAGTCTGGCGGAAGAGCGTGCCGCGTATTCCGTCAAGGTAGTTCGAGAGAAGGGCGAGCCGTGTGTTATCATCCGGGACGGACTTCAGCATATGGTCCAGCAGAAGCGCTTCATTGAACGTTGATGCGACCTCTGCGACAAAGGTGGTATATCGGGCGGTGGGGTAGGGCTGGCTTGAATTTGAGAGGTAGCTGTGCATGGTGTGCCCGAGTTCATGCGCCAGCGCGCTCACGTCATTGTACTTGCCGTTGTAGTTCAGCAGCATATAGGGATGGACGTCGTAGACGCCGCCGTTGGAGTAGGCCCCAGCCACTTTGCCGTCGTTGGGGTACACATCGAACCACCGCTCGCGGAATGCCCGCTCTGCCACGTTCGTGTAGCCGTCGCCGAGTGGAGCCAGAGCCGCCAGCACGATCTTGTCGGCGTCTTCAAAGCTGTAGGTACGGTCGACATCATGGACGACCGGCGCATACAGATCATAATAATGCAGTTGCTCCACGCCGAGCAGGCGTTGCCGGAGGCGGAGATACCGGTGAAACGTCGCGAGGTTGCTGTTCACGTTCTTGATCAGATTCCGGTAGACCTCGGCAGGAATGTTGGCGTTGTCCAGAGAGCTTTCGAGTGCGGAAGGGTACTGTCGGGCACGCGCAAAGAACATATCTTTCTTTACCTCAGCATAGAGCTGGGTGCCAAACGTACGCCTGTATTCCTGCAGCTTTGCCATGTATGCCGCAAAAACCTTCTTCCGGTCCTCCCTGTTTTCTGTTTCCCGATATCTGTTGAATGCTGCCTTGTCAAGCCGTACGGCATCGCCGTTGCTCAACGTGACGGTGGGGAAAGGGAATTCCGCATTCGAGAAAATAGAATAGATGCTCCCGGGGCTGTCTGACATGAGGCTTGCATCAGCGATGACCTTCTCTTCTGCTTCCGTGCCGGTATGAGCCTTCCGCCGTAGGATGTCAGTCAACGGTTGGCGGTACACCTGGAGTTTGGGCTCCTGCGCCAGTAACTCATCGACTTTTGTCTTTCCCATCGCAAGGATTTCCGGATCGACGTAGGCAGTCTTTGCGGCAAAGTCCGACCCGATCTGGGAGACCTCCTGTGTCATTGCCAGGCGGGCGGCGTCACGCGTATCAATATTCGAGCTCAAACTGGCATACACGGAAATGCGTGCATAGTCTTTGGAGAGAGCGTACAGGAGCTCAAAACACCCGAGCAACTGTGCAGGCGATTCAGCGAGCTTTCCGCGGTATCGCTCAATCGTCGGAAGCTTTGCCAACAGATCCTGTTTCGCTTCCTTCCAGGCATCGTCTGAAGGGTAGATGTCCGATAGATTCCATTTGTACTTGTCGGGGATCTTTGACCGGTCCCGTGAGATGTCCTCTGCCTGTGCGAAGACAAATGCGGTCGCAAGGGGAAGAATCAACCAGAGTGCCCTGCGTATGCTGAAGCGCATGTTCCTTCCTTTCATGATCAATGAGCGTATGGTGACGGTGATGACCGCGTCCGTACCCTGCACGGAGTATACTCATATATGGTACATGTTTGGAATTGAACTGTCAACCAATTCGCATGCGTTCAGTTGCCAGAATTCTGCGATGAATAGATCCTGCCTCCGGTCAGGATGAAGCCGCCCTCTCTTGTCGGTGCAGAAATCTGGCAGGAGCATGTCCATCCCGCCGATTGCATCTGTACCCCCTTTTCTCTACTCTTCAGCACGAGAGTCGTGCCACGATTGTAGCAATGAGGAATCGCCAATGCTCAGGAATGCTATCGTCAGAATTCCCGGAGACACATTCGATAAGGGACTGACCACGTCGCACCTCGGCTCCCCTGACTATGCGCAAGCGCTGGGCCAGCATGCACGGTACTGCGCTGGCCTCCGCACGTGCGGCCTGAATCTCGTCCTGCTGGATGCCGACCGGCGTTTTCCCGATTCCACCTTTGTTGAGGACACGGCACTCCTGACGGAACGCTGTGCCATTCTTACCCGACCCGGAGCGGAAAGCCGACAGGGAGAGGTGGAAAGCATCCAGTCATGCCTCTCCCGTTTCTACGAGTCTATCGCGTGCATCAAGCCTCCGGGGACCGTCGATGGTGGAGATGTGTGTCAGGCGGAAAACCACTTCTGGATTGGCATTTCAGGACGGACGAACGAAGAAGGGGCGCGACAGCTTTCAGCGATTCTGGCAGAATTCGGCTTTACGCCAGTCTCGATTGACATCCGGGCCATTGATGGTCTCCTGCACTTGAAAAGCGGGCTTGCCTATCTCGGTGAGAATCAGATGCTTGCAGTGAGTTCGCTGGCTTCTCACGAAATGCTGAGAGGGTACGAGATCATCCGTGTCCCGGCGGGAGAAGAGTATGCGGGCAACTGTGTTCGTGTGAACGACTATGTTCTGTTTGCGGCCGGCTTCCCGGTGCTGGAGCAAGAGCTTGCACGACTGGGCTATTCACTACTCACTCTTGATATGTCCGAATTTCAGAAGATGGATGGCGGGGTAAGCTGCCTTTCGTTAAGGTTCTGAAAGAACCGGGGCAGACTCCGTGACGGCGGTTGAGAGGGTCTCTCAGCGCAGTTTCGGTGACCCTGTGCGGGATGCTTGGCCACGACTCAATGCTCCTTCGTTATTGGCGCTTGATTCGGAGTTCCGGGAATGTTATTTTAATAGATTGTGACGGAAGAGGCCAGTGCACGGCATACGCGGAGTGGCCTACGACAAATTGAAAATACCGTGCACACTATGTCAAAACATCAAGGAATCATGGAAATGAATCGAATCCAGTTGTTGTGTGTTGTTGGTGTCGTCGGACTTGCGACGATCGTGGGCGGTTGCTCCAAGAAGCAGGAGCAGGGGTCCGCGGCTCTTGGAAACAACACGGGAACCGTCGCGGGTGTCAAATGGTCAGTCCCCCAGCGGTGGGGAGACGGCGGCCAACGGCCGATGCGTGCTGCGACATACACAATCCCGGCATCGCAGGGCGAAGCTGAGGGTGCGGAATGTGCAGTATCCTTTTTTGGCACCGGACAGGGTGGTCCTGTGGATATGAATATCGACCGGTGGGTTGGACAGTTTGAAAATCCTTCCACCCCTGAGAAGGCTTCAAAGGATGTGGACGGCTTGAAAGTGTCGACAGTCAAGATCGCAGGCGCGTACCTCGCACCGAGCGGGCCGATGATGACGTCGCAAGGGAAGAAGGAGAACTATCGCCTCATCGGAGCGATCGTAGAATCCCCGCAGGGGATGGTCTTTTTCAAGCTGACAGGGCCATCGAAGACTGTAGAAGCTGCCGCGGCGGAATTCGATGCGATGGTGGGGTCGCTCAAAAAGTAAATCGCTCAGGTATTGTCTTGAGACGCCGCGTGGGTCATGCCGGGCGGCGTTTTCTTTCTGCCGCTGACAGGAACGGCTTTCCGGGGCGGTGGTTACTTCTGGACGGGACGCATGCTGCGAAGGCTTTTGTGGCCGGGAGTCCGGGTGACCAGCCACACACCTGCCACGATCAGTATTCCACCGGCCAGAACAACGGGGGGCGAATCCTCTCCGAGGACAAGGCGCGCCACCGCGAGGGTGACCAGCGGCTCAAGGTACATCACAGCTCCGACCTCTGTTGCAGGAAGGACTTTCAGTGCGCGATACCAGAACGCAAACGCGAGTCCTGAACAGCACAGCCCAAGATACGCCAATGCTATCCATCCCTCCGGCCGGAGGCGCTCAATTTCGTTCATCCCACCTGACCACAGGAACGACGGTGTGGTGCAGAGCCAGCCAAACAGCATCACAATCATCATCATCAGGTACGGGTCGTGCCGCTGGAGCAACGGTCGGGAAAGGACGCTGAACACCGCCCAGGTTATTGCGCTGAGCAGCACGAACAGATCTCCGGTCCGTACCGCTGTTCCGTCCCCGAGCCATGGGAGGTTGCCGCGGCCAACGACGAGAATAACCCCGATGCTCCCGACGGCCATTCCGATCACGGTATTCCACCGTACGCGCTCATGCAGGAACAGCACGCCAAGAAGAGCAATGAAGATGGGAGTGGTCGAGATGACCCAGGCAGTTGTTGTGGCGCGTACTGTCTGGAGACCTGTCACCTGGAGCAGCTGGTGGAGAGTGATCCCGATGACCCCGAGCAGCAGAAACAACAGGAGATCACGCCGGCTGAAGCCAGCACGCCGGTAGGTTCCCAGACTGAGGAGGCCCATGACGATGAGTCCGAGGCCGAAACGGAGCCAAACGATCGTTGCCGGTGAGACGTCGAGGAGCGCAACCTTCGTCGCGACGAATGACCCGCCCCAGAATACTACAGAGAGCAACGCGCTGCCGAGCCCGATCAGCCTCACTCTGTCAGTCATTGACGGACGTTGAGGCCGAGCGGAGATCCACCCTTTTTGCAAACTCGAAGTCCACTGCAGTAATCCCGCCGGCATCGTGGGTTGTGAGATCAATGGTGACGCTATTGTACACGTTGGACCATTCAGGGTGGTGGTTCATTGATTCTGCGATGAGCGCCACCCCGGTCATGAACCCAAAGGCTTCCACAAAATCCTTGAACCGGAACTGTCGGTGGAGTTTTCCCTCCACGATGGACCACCCGCGTAACTCCAGCAAACGTGACTGAAGATCGTAGTCCCCAAGCTTCACTCGGTCTCTCATCTCTCAGGTCCCTCCGCGTGTGAAGAGCAGATACGGATCAGAATACGCCAAAAACACCGCGATTGCAAGGGAAGGCAATCGCCGTCGATATTCTCTGGGGTTATTGATTTTGTCGCGCTGTTTCTTGATAATCCCCTCATGGGAGCACCCTGTTGCCCCGACGATCGGACCCCGGTCATGCAACGGCGCCACCTCATCCATTCCCTCAGAACGCTTTCCGCAGTTGCCTGCCTCATTGCTTCGACATCCGCTGTTCGTTCGCAGACAAATGTAGCCTCCTTCCGACGCTTCACGCTCCGCGATGGATTATCGCAGTCGACGGTGAACGCGATCACCCAGGATCGAACCGGATTTCTCTGGTTTGGCACTGCCGATGGCCTGAACAGATATGACGGCTATACCTGCAAGGTATTCAGATTTCGTGAGCGCGATTCCACAACCCTTCCCGACGACAATATCATGCGCCTGCTCGTGGATCGCGGCGGGCGGATGTGGATTGGAACTTACAACGGGGGGCTGGCTCTCATGGATCCCCTGTCGGAAACTGTCCGACGGTTTGCGCGCGATCGTAATGACAGCACGACATTGCGGGGACAGGCCATTTCAGCGTTGCACGAGGACCCCGATGGAACAGTGTGGGTGGGAACGTGGGGGGGCGGTTTGGCGCGCGTGCATATGCATGACGACGGGAGGATTACGTTTAGCAATTATCGACGTTTGGACAACACGGCCCGAAACCTTCCCGATGACAGAATCTCCGCGATCCTTCGGGACTCCCGGGGGATACTCTGGGTCGGAACATGGGGAGGCCTTTGCCGGTTGGTGGATGACGGAGGAACGACCCTGGAATTTGCTCCCGCCCCTCTCCATCAGAAATTCGCTGTCGATTTGTCGGGCATTCGTGTTTGGGTACTTCGTGAAGGCAGCGACGGAACACTCTGGGTCGGCACCGTCGGCGGCGGACTCTATGCATACGACCGGGACCGGAAGAGCCTGCGGGCGTACCGTTACGTTCGCAGCGACCCCGAGGCGGTCAGCGACGATAACATCACTTCGATTCTGGAAGACCGCACCGGGGCGCTCTGGATCGGCACGGCGGAAGGTGGCCTCAACAAGTGTGAGCGCGAGGGGATGACATTCACCCACTTCCACCACGACCCCAATGATCCGGAAGGGATAAGCGATAACGGCATCATTGCGATCTTCGAGGATCGTGCCGGAGGGCTCTGGATCGGCACTTCGGGTTCTGGTATCTGCAGCCTTGATCCAAAGCGCGAGAGGTTTCTTCACTACCGGCACAGACCGGGAGATCAGTCGAGTCTGGCCCACAATATGGTGCGAGCCCTTTTCGTTGACGCCGTGGGGGACCTCTGGGTTGGGACAAGGGGTGGCGGCCTGGATTTGCAGCGACATAGCTCATCAGCCTTCACCCACTTCACCCATAGCAGCCAGAATCCGCACAGCCTCAGCAGTGACAACGTCCTCAGCGTCTACCAGAGACGAAACGGTGAGGTCTGGGTGGGCACACAATACGAAGGGCTCAACCGCTACCATCCCACGACGAACTCATTTGATCACTTCACCCACGATCCCCGGAATGCCGGCAGTCTTGCCCAGAATTCAGTGTTCGTGATTCTCGAGGACCGGGCGGGTACCCTCTGGGTTGGCACGGGGGATGGTCTGGATCGCTATGATGATCGCACTGGCACCTTTACCCACCACCGCCAACCCGGACCCGACCCTGGATCGATCAGCGGGAACTGGGTCTGGTCCCTCTATGAAGACCAGCGCGGCCATCTCTGGGTCGGGACCTGGGGCATGGGCCTGAACCGCTATGACGGGGAACAGAAGCGGTTCACTCATTACCTCCATAATCCGGCGGATTCAACTTCGCTCAGCAACAACACAATCCTCTGCATCACCGGAGATCCCGATGGGCACCTCTGGATCGGGACCGAAGGCGGCGGACTTGACCGGTTTGATCCCGACAAGGGTCTCTTTCAGCACTATGGGGAACACCTCGGACTTCCCAGTGATGTCGTGTATGGCATCGTTCGGGACGGGCAGGGGAACCTCTGGCTCAGCACCAATCGCGGGGTGTCGCGCTTCAATCCACGAGCGGGGACGTTCAGGAACTTCGATTATAGTGACGGACTCCAGAACAATGAATTCAATCAGGGGGCCTACTGTGTGGGAGGCGATGGCACAATCTATTTTGGAGGAATCGAAGGCTTCAACGAATTTCATCCCGACGGCATCACCGACAATCCATCCGTACCGACCGTTGTTCTGACAGGCCTCAGCGTGAACGGGCAGCCCATCCCTGTAGCACGAACCGCATCAATGATGCCGCGAGTGACGCTCGCATATGATGAAAACAATCTCACGTTTGAATTTGCCGCGCTCGAATATACTGCTCCCGAGAAGAACGAGTATGCATGCATGCTCGAAGGGTCCGACGCGACCTGGGTTCACCTTGGCACCCGCCGTTATGTGAACTATTCAAAACTTGAGGGAGGAGACTACACGTTCCGCGTGCGGGCGTCGAACAATGACGGCGTCTGGAACATGGAAGGGTTGGCGCTTCCCATCTCGATTGTCCCACCGTTCTGGCAGACCTGGTGGTTTCGGATTCTCCTTGTGGGAGGCATCGCGGCTCTCCTTGTTCTTTTCTACCGGTACAGGGTCACGCAGCTCCTGGCCATAGAGAGAATGCGGGTTCGTATAGCGAGCGATCTCCACGACGATATCGGATCGACACTCACGAAGATTGCAGTGCAATCAGAAGTCATTCAGTCTATCAGCGATCCAGGGAAGATCCGGTCACTCTCACAGCAGATCGGTGCATCGAGCAGAGAGGTGATCCAGGCACTTGCTGATGTTGTTTGGTCGATTGATGCGCGCCACGATACTGTGGGAAACCTTCTCGATCGGACAAAGGACTTTGCCCTGGAAGTGCTCACACCACGACACATCACCGTGAAGTTCTCACAGAACGGTTTGAACGCTGCGTCGACACTGCCCGTGGAGCTGCGCCAGAATATCTACCTCATTTTCAAAGAGGCGGTGAACAATATCGCCCGTCACAGTGACGCCCGCCATGTAACGATCTCGTTCGACAACACCGATGGTTCCTTCGCGATGGTCGTGGCTGATGACGGAAAAAGCATCGGCGAGGGGCTCCTGGAAGGCGGACATGGATTGCGCAACATGGAAATGCGGGCTCGCAGAATCCAGGGGGCACTGAACATAAGCTGTCATGACGGTGTAAAAATTACACTGGTTCGTCAGGCTATCTAAATTCGGGGAAAATGCGATGGACTTCTCCCATGTTCATGGGATTTACGGCGGCTCCGAGAAGCATTACCTTGGGGACATGGTGACCATCGGCATTGTGGAAGACGACGCAACGGTAAGGGAAGCGATCCGCGACTACTGCAACGCGCAGCACGATCTTTCGTGCACCCTTGCCAAGGAATCGGCGGAGCGATTTCTCGACGAGCTTACCGATGAATCGGTTCCGGATGTCGTTCTGATGGATATCGGGCTCCCGGGGATGTCCGGGATCAATGCCATCCGGCTGATCAAAGAACGCTTCCCGGCGGTGAGCATCATTATGCTGACGGTGTACATGGACACTCAGAAGATTTTTGACTCACTCTGCGCGGGGGCAACAGGGTATCTGTTGAAGACCACGCCGTTTCCCGAGATCAAAGAGGCAATTCTGGTTGCATACAAAGGTGGGGGCCCGATGTCTCCGCAAATTGCCCGTAGGGTCATTGAGCATTTTCACCCGGGACGACGCGAGGAATTTGCCTCCGTCCTCACCTCGAAGGAGAAAGAAGTGGTCCTGGGCTTGGTGGAAGGATTGAGTTACAAGATGATTGCCGAGAGAATGAGCGTTGGTATCGAAACGATACGTTCCCATATCAAGAACATCTATGCAAAACTCCATGTCCACGGGAAGGCCGAGGTCATCTCCAAGTCACTGAAAGGCGAAATCTGAGCACGGGCCGCCCGGAATCGGTCCTCTGTCTGCAATATCGATGCCGCCACTATCGCCTGCAAAATACTTGCCCGCATGATGCAACTCTTCCGTTGGTTGAGTATATTTCTCAACAACGAAGCGAATCCAATCATGACGTCCCTTCAGAGTGGTCCGGCAACGGGCGCGGGATCCACCGTCCTCATCGATCAGCCGCGGGTGGTGGACATCGCGTCAATCGAGCGGGAGCTGATTGCCCTCTGGAAGGCAGCGTCCGATGCGGACCGTGATGGCGTGTCGACGGTGACCCGCGCATGCTCGATGAACCTCCTTGTGGTGGCAGATGCCGAGCCCGGCATTGAGGAAATCGGCGCGATGGTTGGGGAAGTGGCGATTGTCCACCCGGGCAGAATTTTCATGATCGTGCTCGACCGCACGTCTGCGAGGACAGGTCTGGACGCATGGGTTTCAGCGCGATGTTCCCTCCCCGCCCCCGGCCGCAACCAGGTATGTTGCGAGGAGATTACCATCAAAGCGCGCGGTGCGGACACCGGGAAGGTCGCGAGCATTGTCACGTCGCTCCTGGTGTCCGATGTCCCCATTGTGGTTCTCTGGAAATCCACCATCAACCTCCGTGACCCACTTATGGTGGAATTGTTTCGTATCGCCGATCGTGTGCTCGTGGATACCTCTGAACAACTGGAGCCTCAGCAGGTGCTTCGGGACTGGGGCCGCGCTGTGGTCGGCGAATGGTCGGGTGGAAATGGCCAGGCGTCCGGTGCCGGTGGACGTGTCGTTGCGGCATTCGGAGATCTTTCGTGGAGTCATCTCACACCATGGCGAACGCTGCTGGCGCACGTCTTCGACCCGCAGGAAATGCGACCGATGCTGAAATCCATTTCACAAATTGATCTTTCGTATTCCTCAACGACTATCCCTCTCCACTCCGGCCTTGGCCAATCGCTGTTGCTGGTCGCATGGCTCGCAGGCAGACTTGGATGGATCGTCGACCAACCGATGTGCCCGGGGGATGGGAACTCGTTCCGCGCTACCCTTCGTCGGGACCAGCGCGGCGGACCGATCGAGATTCGGATCGGCCAGGTTCCGGCGCGTCCTGGAGCGCCGGGTGCCATTGAATCTGTGAGCCTGAAAGCAGGCGCTGTATTCCATCTCCGGCTGCGCGCAGAGGCCGAGGTGGGTACCGTTGCGGTGGAGCGGATTCTTGGCGGTGGCCGGGTCGAGGAGAGTGTGCATACGTTCATGCCATCGCTGGAGGCGGCACTCGTTGCAAAGGAACTTGATATTCTGCACCGTGATGCCCTGTATGAGGGGTCTCTGCACTCTCTGCTGGATCTTCTGCGGGAGGGGCAGTCATGAAAGGACTGCTTCATATCTATGATGATGCCGGCTCCCTCGCTGAGGGTGTCGCGGGGATGGTGATCGAGCTACTGACGTCGAGTGTTGACAGACATGGTAATGCGTCGTTTGTGCTCTCGGGGGGAGGCACACCGCGTCGCGTGTACGATATCCTTGGATCGGAAGAACAGCGCGGCCGTGTTCCCTGGTCACGCGTGCAGATTTTTTGGGGGGACGAGCGTTGTGTCGGCCCGAACCTTCCCGAAAGCAACTACCGGATGGCTCACGAAGCGTTTCTGCAGAGGGTGGCCATTCCACCGGCAAACATCCATCGGATTCAGGGCGAGAAGCCGCCGCAGGAGGCAGCCCGCCTGTATGAAGCGGAGGTCCGCCATGCACTCCAGGTCCGTGAGGGCGAGTTCCCGCGGTTCACCGTCCTGCTCCTCGGCCTCGGGCCCGACGGGCACACGGCGTCACTGTTTCCGGGAACGCTGGCATTGAAGGAACGAAAGAGGATTGTGACAGAGGTCTACGTAGAGTCCCTGAAAGCATCCCGCATCACGCTCTCCATCCCGGCGATCAACAATGCAGCGGATGTTCTGTTCCTGATTTCCGGCCGCTCCAAAAGCGAAATGCTCGGGAGGATTCTGCTCGATGAAGGCCCGCTCTACCCGGCCCAGTTCATCGATCCGACGAACGGCCGGTTGCACTGGTGCATCGATCGCGAGGCATCACTACACACATAAGGAAGACCCATGCTCCTCAGTGGTGATATCGGCGGGACAAAGACCAACCTGGCCCTGGTTGATATCAGCGGGGAAACGCTTGTCGTGCGCCTGGTGAAGAACTATCCGAGCAGGAAGTTCGCATCTCTGCATGAGATCATTGCCGAATTCCTTCGCGAGGTTCCTGCCACCATCACGTCGGCCGCGTTCGGGATTGCGGGTCCGGTGGTGAAAGGGAAGAGCAGGCTGACGAACCTGACGTGGGAGGTCGACGCCCAGGGGGTGGCCTCACAACTGCGCCTCGAACGTGTTGGCCTCGTCAACGATCTGCAGGCGATCGGCTACGGGACTCTGCGACTCAAGGAGTCAGAAAAGCTGGTGCTCCAACCCGGTGCGCGGGAAGAGCATGGCGCGATCGCTGTTATTGCGGCCGGAACCGGTCTGGGTGAGGGCGGGTTGATCTGGGACGGGAAACGATACCGCGCCATCGCCTCTGAAGGGGGGCACACGGACTTTGCACCGCGGAACGAGCTGGAAATCGACCTTCTGCGGTTCCTCCAGAAACGCCACACGCGCGTGAGTTATGAACGGATCGTGGCCGGGCCCGGTGTGCTGAGCGTGTATCAGTTCCTGCGCTCGCTCGCTCGCCATCCGGAGCCGGCATGGCTGACGGCATCACTTGCGGCAGGTGACCCGTCCGCCGTGATCTCTGAAACCGCGCTGAAGGGGAGCGACCCGGCATGTGTGCAGACGATGGAACTCTTTGTGTCGATCTACGGTGCGGAGGCGGGGAACCTCGCCCTCAAACTCCTGTCAACGGGCGGGGTCTATGTCGCCGGTGGGATCGCACCGAAAATCCTTCCGCTGCTGACCAGCGGCGCCTTTATGACGTCCCTGACCACGAAGGGACGCCAGAGCGACCTCATCAAACGCATGCCGGTCGAGGTTGTTCTGAATGACGGGGTTGGCTTGCTCGGTGCGGCGCATGTTGCGCTGGCCATCGAGCGGGACCGTGAATTCTGACACTATGCAGGTCCTTCCCCCTGCGTGCCGTCGCAGGGGATCATGACAATATGACTATCTATCATTCCCATGCCCACTCTTGCAGCGCTTGACGTAGGCTCCAATGCGATGCGCCTCTCCATCGCGCAGGTGGATGGAGACCAGCACATGACCATGCTGGAGACTGTCCGCGAATCGGTACGTCTTGGACAGGATGTTTTTACCAGGGGCTACATCACGGATGAGACGATTGAGAGGGCACTGGAGGCGTTTCGGAGGTTTCGCGAGATGATCGACCGCCACGGCGCGTCGTGGGTACGTGCAGTTGCTACAAGCGCGACACGGGAGGCGTTGAATAAGGAGTTGTTCCTGGACAGGATCGAGCAGACGGCGCGCATCACCGTGACGCCAATCGGTCCGGAAGAAGAAGCACGCCTGGTCCACATGGCCGTCAAGGAGAAAGTCAACCTGAAGGGCAAGGTGGCACTCCTCGTGGATATCGGGGGCGGGAGTACGGAAATCACTCTTACCAATGACACCACGATTCTCTCAACGGAAAGTTATCGGATGGGATCGGTGAGGCTGCTCCAGTTGCTGGAGGGAAAACGGGGGGACGAACGCCAGCTTCATCGGCTGGTTCAGGAATATGTGGATGCCACCCAGAAGCGGGTCACGCGCGAAATTGGCTCCCGAAAGATCGGACTCTGCATCGGGACGGGAGGCAATATCGATACACTGGGTGATTTGCGGCGGCAGCTGTTGGGGAAGGACAAGGATTCGGTGCTGACGCTCGATGACCTTGATACACTGCTGCGAAAGATGGTAGCGATGACCTATGAGGAACGCGTGGCGCAGCTCGGCCTTCGACCTGACCGGGCCGACGTCATCGTCCCGGCCGCCATCATCACCCGGAAGATCCTCAAACTGGCAGGCGTGGATGAACTCATCATACCGAGAGTCGGCCTGAAAGATGGCTTGCTCGTGGACATGATCCAGGAGCTGTACGGGGACAAGAAACGGTTGAACCGGGACCAGGTGCTCTCCTCAACTCTGGAACTGGGCCGGAAATTCAGTTTCGACGAACAGCACGGAACAACCGTCGCCCGGCTGGCTCTTGAACTCTTTGATCAGACGCGTGGTCTTCACCATCTTGGCCTGGATCATCGGCTGCTCCTCGAAGTGGCGGCGCTGCTGCATGACATCGGCACGTTCGTCAGCGCCACGGATCACCACAAGCATACCCAGTATCTCCTCATGGCGTCGCCGGTCATCGGATTGGCGCAGGAGCAGATGGCGATCATTGCCAACGTCGCGCGATACCACCGGAAGTCCATGCCCAAGCCGCAGCACGAGTACTACCGTATGCTCTCTTCCAAAGAACGCGTCGTGGTATCGAAACTCTCGGCGCTTCTGCGTCTTGCGGATGCCCTGGACAATGAACACGCGTCCAAGGTTGCCGAGGTGACGCTCGACTGGAAGAAGCCGAAACTGACATTGCGGATGCGGGGAGAGGGTGACCTCCTCCTGGAGAAATGGGCGGTGATGAAGAAGGCGGACATGGTCGAAGAAGTGTTCGGCGTCAAACTGGCGATCGAGGAGTGATCACTCATGGCCGTGCGCCGTCACCATTATCCCCGATCACACACGCCGGTATCACCGCCACCGCGCGGTGTCGACATCGCACTCCTGCTGGGCACTTCTCTTGAAGACCGCTGGAGGAGGGTGATGGCGGAGCTCCGGCGAAACCAGCGCCGCTGTTCGGAGGAATCGATCCACGATCTCCGTGTTGCCATGAGGCGAATGATGGCGACCATCGATGTGGTGCTCATGGTCGTGCCGCTCGAAGGTCTGCGGAAGGCGCGCCGTTCGCTGAGGAAGTATCTGAGAAGCTTCAATGAGCTTCGTGATACCCACATCCAGATTCTGGCGGTCCGGGGGCTGACGAGGAGATTTCCCGCGCTGCGTCCGCTGCGGTTGGATCTGCTCCGGAGGCAGCGCGTGCTCGTCGGGAGGGCACGCCGGAGAATCAGAGAAATCCCGGCGCCGGCGATCGAACAGGCGGTTGCGGCAGCAAGCCAGGCCCTGCAGAACCGGTATACGACACCGATGCTCCAGTCCATCGGGCGCACGATTGTGCACGGTGCGTTGGGGGCGGCATTCGCCACAGCGGTGGAGCGGAGGGTTCGCCTCACGGCTGCCGACACCACCACCATCCACCGGCTGCGGGTCGCATTCAAGAAGTGCCGGTATATGACCGAGGTCCTTCAGCCGCTTCTGCCGTCCGTTCGGCGGAAGGTCTTGAAACAGATGAATGTATACCAGACCCGCCTGGGAGCCGTTCAGGATGCGGTCGTGCTGACCGCCTCCGTCAATCGTTTTGCGCTGCGCCGCCGGCGGGGATCGAGCCTCACATTCATGCCGGTACACCTGTTTCTGGCTGAGCGCCAGAAACAGGCGATCGATGACGTTATGAAGTCTGCAGACGAGCTCTATCCGTTCTGGAGGAGCTCGGAGCCATCGGCACAATCAGGTTCTTCCGACAGATGATCCAGGACCTGGTCATGGTTCCTCGACTCCTCACTCAATCTTCTTCATCCACCACTGCTTTCGCATGGAGTATGCATGGACCTGTATGTTCTCCGTCATGCCATTGCCGTCGAACGCGGAACGCCGGGATACAAGAATGACAGTGACCGGCCGTTGACGCCTCAGGGCGTCAAGAGGTTGCGGCGTGTCGCCCGGGGTTTGAAAGCGCTCGATCTCTCGTTCGATGCGATCCTCTCAAGCCCGTATCTCCGTGCAAAACAAACGGCGGAGATTGTGGCTGATGAGCTGCATTGCGAAAAGAAACTCGAATTTTCTCCGCTGCTCGAACCTGGAGGAGATATCAGATCGCTGATCAGGGATATCGTCAATCGATTTGCCGGATGTGAAACGCTCCTGCTTGTCGGGCACGAACCGTATCTGAGTACGCTGATCTCTGTCCTCATCTCGGGTGATCAGAAAGTGGAGATCACCATGAAGAAGGGTGGTGTGTGCAAGCTTTCCGCCGAACGGCTCCGTTTCGGGCGATGTGCCGCGCTCGAGTGGCTTGTCGCACCCGGCGTCTTTGACAGTTTTCTCTGAGATCGTAGCACCACAGGGTGCTCGTCCCGCCCGCTGAGTCTGTTCGGCGCTGCCCCGGATTCATTGATTTTCCCCGCCGACTTTCATACATTACTATTCACATGTTTTTGTCACAGGCTGTAGGATACCACGCATCGGAGGGCGAATGTCGTTCGACATCAAGGCGGTCAACGAGAAAATCCAGCGCGAAAGCGCGTTTGTCGATCTGCTGACGACAGAAATCGGGAAAGTGATCGTCGGACAGAAACCCATGGTGGAGCGTCTGCTGATCGGTCTTCTCTCCAACGGACACATACTCCTGGAAGGCGTCCCGGGGCTGGCGAAGACGCTGAGTGTGAAGACCCTGGCCTCGGCAATCCGGGCGAAGTTCCAGCGGATTCAGTTCACGCCTGATCTCCTCCCCGCCGATCTCGTCGGGACCATGATCTACAACCAGCGGGAGAGCAGGTTTGAGACCAAGAAGGGTCCCGTCTTTGCCAACTTCATTCTTGCCGACGAAATCAACCGGTCGCCGGCAAAGGTGCAGAGTGCACTCCTCGAAGCGATGCAGGAACGGCAAGTTACCATTGGCGAACAGACCTTTCTCCTTCCCGAGCCGTTTCTGGTCCTGGCAACACAAAACCCGATCGAGCAGGAGGGAACGTATCCCCTCCCCGAAGCACAGGTGGACCGGTTCATGTTGAAGGTGAAGATCGGTTACCCGAGCAAGGACGAAGAACTCCAGATCATGCGGGAGAACGTGCATGGTCTCCCACCACCGCCCGTGGGAGTGGTCTCTCCTGATGAGATCCTGCGTGCCCGCAGTGTCATCGGGGAAATATACATGGATGAAAAGATCGAACGCTATATCCTCGACATTGTCTTTGCCACACGTTCCCCGAAACAGTATAATCTCGGCAACCTCGCACAGTTGATCAGCTACGGTGCCTCACCCCGCGCCTCGATCTACCTGGCGCTGGGCGCAAAAGCGTATGCCTTCATCAAGCGGCGTGGCTATGTTATTCCTGAAGACGTCCGCGCTGTGTCGCTCGACGTTTTGCGTCATCGCGTGGCGGTTACCTATGAGGCCGAGGCGGAAGAAGTGACATCAGAGCAGATTGTGCAGGAAGTGCTGAACAAGATCGAAGTGCCGTAAGCGCGGTGGGGCGGCTGGCAGCGGAGTTGTCACCCGTGCCTCCCGCGTGCTGAACAGGCAGCCTCATAGGATGTATGGATACACGTGAGCTTCTAAAGAAAGTCCGCCTCATCGAGATCAAGACACGCGGCGTGGTCAACCAGATCTTTTCTGGAGAGTACCACAGCGTGTTCAAAGGTCGCGGCATGGAGTTCTCTGAGGTACGGGAATACCAGTACGGCGACGACATCCGGACGATTGACTGGAACGTGTCCGCCCGCTTCAATCATCCTTTTGTCAAAATCTTTGAGGAAGAGCGCGAGCTGACGGTGATGCTCGTCGTGGACTTCAGCCGGTCGGGCAACTTCGGGAGTGCTGCGCACCTCAAGAATGAAATCGCCGCTGAAATCTGTGCCGTCCTCGCGTTTTCCGCCATCAAAAACAACGATAAAGTCGGGCTGATCCTTTTCACCGACCGAATCGAGAAGTTCGTGCCTCCGAAGAAAGGCCGTGCGCACATCCTGCGAATCATCCGCGAGCTGATCTTCTTTGAGCCTACGGGAACGGGGACGAACATCCGTCAGGCGCTCGAATACTTCAACCACGTCAACAAGAAGAAGTGCATTGCGTTCCTGATCTCTGATTTTATCGATGACGGGTACGACACGATCCTGAGGATCATCAGTCGCAAACACGACGTTATCGCAGTGGAAATTACCGATCCTCGGGAGGAGTCTCTGCCCGATGCCGGCCTGATCAGACTCCGCGATGCGGAATCGGGCGGGGAGCGATGGATTGACACCGCAAACGCCGCAGTACGCACGGCATATGCGAAGTTCTGGGCGGAACGCCGGGCAGCACGGAGCAGTCTTTTTGTGCGGAGCAAGGTCGATGCAATCCCGATCCGCATTGATCAACCGTACGTTAAGCCCATCGTGGACTTCTTCCGGCGGCGGGAGAGACGGATGTGAGGGTACGGCGCATTCTCATCGGCATCGTGTGGTTGCTGCAGGCGGGATTCCTCTCCGCGCGTGCCCAGCAACTTACGGCAGTTGCGTCGGTGGACTCGACCAGCTATCTGGTGGGTGACTGGATCACCGTGCACGTCGACCTCAAGCACCCGAAGGGGGCAACGTTCCAGCCGGAACTGCCGGATACGCTCGGTCCCTTCATTGTCGTGAATCGCCTGCCGTTTACCCCGGCGGACGAGGGACGGACCTCGACCGGGTTCGTTGTCGCAAAGTATGATTCGGGAACCGCAACGCTTCCTTCGGTGCGCTATCTCTGCACGATCCCCGGGGATACAACGATCCGCACGGTGGAGACCGCCCCACTGACGCTGTCCGTGCACACCCTCGCAATTGATACCTCGAAGGGCATCAAAGACCTGAAACCTCCGCTCACGGTGCCGTACACACTGGAAGAGATCCTGACGGCAACGGCGGTGGTTCTTGCCGTCGCGCTCCTCCTCTTCTTCGGGTACCGGTACTACCGGAAGCGAATGCAACGGTCGGGAAAGCATGTGTACGTTCCGCCGCCCCGGCAGGCACATGTTATTGCGCTCGAAGAGCTTGGGCTCCTGAAAGAACGCAAACTGTGGCAGCAGGGAAAAATCAAAGAGTATTATTCCGCGGTGACAGAGATTGTCCGTCGGTATTTCGAGAACCGCTATGGCATTCCGGCGCTCGAAGAGACGACGGACGAGATCATCGGCGGATTGCAGCGTGTGCCGGTGCGGCAGCAGGTGCTGCAAGAAATGGAGAAGGTGTTGCGTCGGGCGGACCTCGTGAAGTTTGCCAAGCATCAGCCAGCGCTGTCCGAGCATGAAGAGATGATGACAGTAGCGTATGCTGTCGTCGAGATGACCAAGGCTGTACAGCCGCAGCCGACACCGGCCGGCGAAACGGAGGGAGGAACCCATGTGGGATCCTAACGTCTCCTTCGGCGCGCCGGGATTTCTCTACCTCCTGTTTGTCGTGCCCTTCCTCGTGTTCTGGTATGTCCGCCGGCATCAGGCGGTGTCGAGCTCCCTTCGGTTCTCCACGCTGCAGCCCTTCCAGAAGATCAAGCCCACGCTGCGTGAGCGTCTCCGCCATGTACCGTTTGTGCTGCGTGCGGCCATCATTGTCGTCGTGATTGTAGCCCTTGCGCGTCCGCAGAAGACCTCGGACACTTCGACGGTCTTTGCGGAAGGGATCGATATCGTCCTCCTCGTTGACATTTCGACGAGCATGCTGGCCGAGGACTTTCAGCCGAACCGCATTCAGGCTGCCAAAGACGTGGCATTGAATTTCGTGGACGGCCGCACCAACGACAGGATCGGGCTTGTGGTCTTCGCCGGACAGAGTTTCACCCAGTGTCCGATGACGCTCGACTATCGTGTGTTGAAAGATCTGCTGCGGCAGGTCAAGCCCGGCATGGTGGAAGATGGAACAGCAATTGGTATGGGCATCGCGCAGGGCGTCAACAGGATCAAGGACAGCCAGGCAAAGAGCAAGGTCATGATCCTTCTGACGGATGGCGTGAACAACCGTGGCGAAATCGATCCCATCACGGCCGCACAGCTTGCACAGTCGTTCGGCATCAGAATCTATACGATCGGTGTCGGCACGGTCGGTGAAGCCCCCTACCCTGTCCAGACCCCGTTCGGTGTTCGCTACCAGAATATTCCGGTGGATGTTGACGAGAAGACGTTGAAGACGATCGCTGACATCACGCAAGGGGAATTCTTCCGGGCCACAAACAATCGTGCGCTGAAACAAATCTATTTGCAGATCGACGCGATGGAGAAGACCCGCATCGAGGTGCGTTCGTACAAATCGTATGCAGAATTGTTCTATCCGTGGGCCGCGGTGGGTTTGTCCCTTGCCGTCCTGGAGTTTCTGCTTCGTCGGACACTGCTCAGGAAGAGTCCGTAAATGATCAGGTTTGTTCACCCGGAATACCTCTACCTCCTGCTCCTGCTTCCGGTGCTCTGGACGCTCTACGTGGGGAGCGCGCGGTGGAGACGAAAACAGATGCAGCGGTTCGGCTCTCTGACCACGCTCCAACGGCTGACCGACGCCGCGGGACCCGCGAAGGGCATCTGGCGGGTTACTCTGGTGTCCCTCGCATGTGCCCTGCTTGTGCTCGCACTCGCAAACCCGCAGGTCGGGACGCGCTTGGAGGAAGTGAAACAGGAAGGCATCGACATGTTCATTGCCCTGGACGTGTCGATGAGCATGAAGGCGGAGGATATCAAACCGAACCGCCTTGAAAAGGCGAAGTTCGAAATCCGCAATCTCATCAGCCGGCTCGCCGGTGACCGGATCGGGTTGATTGTGTTCGCCGGCGACGCGTTTACACAATTTCCGCTGACCGCGGACTACAGTGCGGCAAATCTCTTCCTGGATGTGGTCGATGTGGATGTTGTCCCGGTTCCCGGGACGGCGATCGGGGTCGCGATCGAGCATGCGCTGAAATCGTTCGACTTCAAAGAGCAAACTACGAAGGTGATCATCCTTATCACCGACGGCGAAAACACGGAGGGCGATGCGTTTGAGGCCGCCGAAGACGCCGCGAAGAAGGGTGTGCTGATCTATGCGATCGGCCTCGGGTCGCCTGCCGGGGCCCCAATTCCGGTGTACGGCAGTTCAGGCAAACAGGTGGATTTCAAACGGGACCGGGTGGGAAATGTTGTGCTCTCGAAACTCGACGAGGTATCGCTCGAAAAAATCACCACCGTCGGCAATGGGAAGTACTTCCGCGGCACCAATGCCCAGGCCGAACTGGATGAAATCTACAAAAATCTGAACACGCTCCAGAAGAAAGAATTCGGTGTCAAACGGTTTACTGACTACGAGGACCGGTTCCAGTACCTCCTCGCACCGGCACTCCTTCTTCTGTTGCTCGAGATTGTGGTCTCTGAACGTCGATCCAAATGGATCGCGCGTTGGAACCCGTTGCGAAACGAGGAGGGTGCGAATCATGAAGGATAGAAGGATGCTACTCCTGACGGGGCTTCTTGTGTGGAGTGCCGCCATGGCAGAGAGCCAGTCGGCCCGTTCCTTGATCAGCGATGGCAATGCCCAGTACAAGAAAGAGAAGTACGGCGAAGCCGAAATCGACTACCGGAAGGCCATGGAGCGGGATCAGGGAGCCGTCCCCGGCCAGTTTAACCTCGGGAATGCGCTCCACAAACAGGGAAAGTTTGATGACGCGATCAGGGAATACGAAGGATTAGCACTGAAGTCAGAGGCGAAAGACCTGAAGGCCTCCGCGTATTACAACATCGGCAATTCGCTCGTCAAGGAACAAAAATACGACGATGCGGTGAAAGCGTACGTGGAGTCGCTCAAACTCAGACCTGATGATCAGGATACCAAATACAACCTCTCCTATGCGTTGAAGATGCTGCAGCAACAGCAACAACAGCAGCAACAGCAACAGAAAAACCAGGACAAGAACAAGGACCAGAAGCAGAACAAGCAACAGCAGCAGGACAAACCGGAGCAACAGCAACCGAAGGACAAACAACAGGACCGCCAAAAGCCACAACCGACGCCTCAGGAAAAGAAGATGTCGAAATCTGACGCGGAACGGATACTCGAAGTGCTCAAGAACAATGAGCGGGATATTCAGAAACGCCTGCACGTACGACAGGCGGTCCGGCCCAAAGGGGAAAAGGATTGGTAACATGATGATACGCGCATCGTTCCGGCGGGGTATCATCCTCGCGCTGGCTGCCTGCGTGGTCGGGCCGCTTCCCCTGTATGGCCAGGACGTTACGTTCCAGGCGAGCCTTGACAAAAATCCCGTCGGTCTGGGTGACCAGGTCGTGTTCTCGCTTGTCCTGACCAACGCAGGGACAGGAGGAGGCAAGAACCTGAAGCTGCCGGATCTGAGCAGGTTCCATGTCATGAGCGGCCCGAATCAATCGTCCAGCATGCAGATCGTCAACGGTGCTGTCTCCTCGTCGATGACCTACACCTATGTTCTGCAACCGAAAGAGACGGGGAAATTTACCATCGGACCCATCTCGATCGAGGCCGGCGGAAAGACACTGCAAAGTCAACCCATTACGCTCGAGGTCGTGAAAGGCCAGCCACAGGCCAAGAAGGCTCCGGTGGGCCAGGATGACCTGGGTGCGCAGATCGGCGATAACCTCTTCCTGAAAGCCACGATCGACAAATCACACGTGGTTCAGGGCGAGCAGGTGAACCTCGTCTTCAAGCTCTATACTCGTGTTCGCATTGTGAATTACGGCGTGGACAAGAACCCGACCATGACGGGCTTCTGGAGCGAGGACGTGGAAACCCCGAAAAACATCACGCTTTCAAACGAAGTCGTCAACGGAAAGCAATATCAGGTAGGGGTGATCAAGCGCGTTGCGCTGTTCCCCACACAGTCGGGGACTCTGGAAATCAGCCCCATGGAAGTCCAGACGGTGGTGCAGGTCCAGCCGCAGAGATCGCAAGACCCGTTTGAGTCGTTCTTCCGCGATCCGTTCGGACGCCAGATGAATTATGTCGTGAAGAGCGAGCCGGTCCGGATCAACGTTGATCCCCTCCCTCCTGGCGCACTGCCGGAATTCAAAGGAGCCGTTGGGCAGTTTGCCCTGAGTGCCGCGGTCGACAAGAGAACCACTCGTACGAATGAGCCTGTCAGCCTGAAAATCACCATCTCGGGGACCGGGAATATCAAGCTCCTGGAATCGCCGGCCGTGGATGTGCCCGCCGACTTCGAACAGTACACGCCGAAGGTCTCGGACAACATCAACCGCAATTCGGAAAAAATCAGCGGAAGCAAAACGTTCGAGTATCTCTACATTCCTCGCTATCCGGGGCTCAAGGTGATTCAACCCGTCACCTTCTACTATTTCGACCTCGGGAAACGAGAGTATGTGAAACTCCGGTCTCCGCAACTCGAGCTCAATGTCGAACAGGGGAGTGCACCGCTTACTCCTCAGATCGCGGGATCACCCCGAGAAGACGTTCGCCTGCTCAGCCAGGACATCCGGTTCATCAAGATCGGGACACCGGCCTTCACCCGGCCGACACAGCCGCTCCACAAAAGTATTCCGTTCGTCATCCTGCTTGTGCTTCCCGTGCTGGGTGTTGCCGGCGCGTATGCGTTCGCCCGGAACCGGCAGGCGGTAATGCTCGATGAGGCAGGTTACCGGAACCGACGTGCCATCAAGGTGGCACAAAAGGGCCTCAAGCAGGCGGACTACCTCCTGAAGGAGAAATCAGGATCGCACGGAGAACCGTCCTCCATGCAACGGCTGAGGTTCTATGCGGAGGTCTCGCGCGCACTCTGGAAGTATCTCGGGGACAAGCTCGGCATACCTCAGGCAGAATTCTCGGTCGAACGGGCCGTGGAGGTCCTGAAGGAGAAATCGGTAGACAACGGACTTGTTCACGCAGTCCGTATTCTCCTCGAATCATGTGATATGGCACGGTTCGCACCGACGAGCCTCGAGATCTCCGCCATGCAGAAAACCTACGATGAAGCACGTCGCATCATTGTCGAACTGGAACACGCACTGAAATGACCGTCAGAATCTGGTCCGGACTCATGGCGCTGGTGGCCCTCGGGTACTCTGGAAGTAGCAGCCAGACACCTGAGCAGCTCTTCCAGCAGGGGAACATGCAGTATCAACAGGGGAACCTCGCAGCGGCGAAAGACCTGTACGAAAAGATCCTGGCATCTGGATACGTCAGCGGAGACCTCTACTACAATCTTGGGAACACCTTTTACCGGGCAGGCGATATTCCGCGTGCTATCCTCACCTATGAACGGGCCCTGCGCCTCATGCCGCAGGACGAGGACCTGCGGCATAATCTCCAACTGGCCAATCTCTCGATCGCCGATCGGATCGAACCGACTCCCCGGCTCTTTTTCTGGGACTCCTGGGATGGCCTGAAGAGTGCGTTTTCACTCCGCGGCGCCACCTGGGCGATGTATATTCCGTATCTCATGATGCTTGGGTCGCTGACGGTCGTGATGCTTGCGCGGCGGTACCGGGTGAAACGCATTGCCCTTGTCGCCTCGGTGGCATGTGCTGCAGGGTTTCTCTTCCTCCTCGTGGTGTTTATCGCACGGGTCAACGACTCCAGTCGTACGGACGACGCAATCGTCATGGCTGCCATAGCCACTGTGAAGAATTCGCCGGACGTGAAAAGCAGCGATGCCTTCGTCCTTCACGGGGGGGTGAAAGTCAGAATCCTCGATTCGGTCAGCGACTGGTTATCGATCCGGCTTGCGGATGGGAAAGTGGGTTGGATTGAAAAGAGTGCGGTTGAGGTTATCTGATGGCTGCAGGAACCGGCGGCGGCCTGCGTCGGCTACAGGCGGGTAATCCATTCCCGGGCACCGTATCGTTTGCGGATCAATTCCTCCATCCGCTCAGTGGGAACACGATGGCATACCTCCGTTGCTCTCCACGCTTCGCATAGAGCTTCCTTGATCCGGACGCTCTCAACCGGAATACTCCTCAGAAAATTGCTGTGTCTCCTACCGTTGCGGTAGGCGGGCTGTTTTGCGGGCATGCGGAGAGCGCGCTCGACCAGCGCCATGTCGAGCCCATGCAGGAGCGTCCCGTGGAACAGCAGCGTCTTCAGCCGCCGCCGCTGGGCATTCCCTGAGAATTTCAGTCCGTCGATGGTCAGATCGCTCTGTCCTTCAAGGGTGATGCGTCCTTCGACGAGTGGCTGGAGTGCCGAGGCAATCCGTTGAAGTACTGCGCCATTTGTGCCCGTGATGGTTCCGAATGCCGGATCGGCAGACATCCGGAGGACAAGGGCATAATTGAGGCAGCCCGGCCCCTGCACGACCGTTCCCCCGCCGCTCCGTCTCCTGAACACCGGGATCCCTTCCCGCGCACAGGCATCCAGGTCGATCTCCGAGGCGATGTGATTCGATTGTCCGAGGACAACGAAATGCCGAGGATGCTCCCAGAAGCGAAGCACCTCCGGCCCTCCACGCTCCTCGCATTCGTCAAGGAGTGCCTCTTCACACGCAAGATTCGCCTCGGGCGTGGGAAATGTCAGATCCAGCCATTCCATGCTGTGTCCGGTGAATTTGATAGAGAGTCCTGAAAGCCGTACATTTACATTCGTGATTTTTGAGCGAAATCAACAGATGAAACGTGGTTGGAGGGAACCCCCACCGTGGACAACGAACATACGCAACGGGGAGATGTTCTTCAAGAGCGGGAGAAGAACAGCGACCAATGGCTTGATTCGCTGGAGTTCTTGATCCAGTCAGTAGTGAAGGACAAGGGGCAGGCGGACATTTCGGTTCTGCTGGAGAAGCTCTCTTCGCGCTTGCAGAATGCCGGTTTCCGGATTCCCCGTCCTGTCAAAACCCCGTATGTGAACACGATTCCTGCCGCAGAAGAGCCTCGCTATCCCGGCGATCGTGAGCTTGAGCGGCGCATCAAGAGCTACATCCGCTGGAATGCGATGGCGATGGTGGTGAAGGCGAACCGCGTTCACGGCGGCATCGGAGGGCATATCTCCACCTATGCGTCTGCCGCAACACTCTATGAGGTGGGGTTCAATCACTTTTTCAAAGGTGCAAGCGGCGACAACGTGGGCGACATGATCTATTTTCAGGGACATGCATCTCCGGGTATCTATGCGCGCGCGTTTCTGGAAGGGCGTCTTGACGCAACCCACCTGAACAATTTCCGCCGTGAACTGGCCGAGGAAGGCGGGCTGTCGTCATATCCGCACCCGTACCTGATGCCCGACTTCTGGCAGTTCCCCACGGTGTCCATGGGCCTTGGGCCTATCATGTCCATCTACCAGGCCCGGTTCAATCGCTACCTGAAAGCCCGCGGTTTCATGAAAGGGGAAGAACCGAGAGTATGGTGCTTTGTCGGTGACGGCGAGTCGGACGAGCCCGAAACGCTGGGATCACTGACCCTTGCGTCCCGGGAAGGTCTCGACAATCTCGTCTGGGTTGTGAACTGTAATCTTCAGCGGCTCGACGGGCCTGTGCGTGGCAACGGCAAGATCATCCAGGAACTTGAGGCGGCCTTCCGTGGGGCAGGCTGGAATGTGATCAAAGTGGTCTGGGGGTCTGACTGGGATCCTCTTCTGGAGGCCGATGAAAAGGGACTTCTGCGGAACCGGATGGAAGAGGCGGTGGACGGAGAGTTTCAGAAATACAGCGTCGAACCTGGGAGTTATACGCGGAAACATTTCTTCGGGAAGAACCCCGAGCTCTTCGAGATGGTGAATCGCCTCACGGATGAACAGATCCGTAAGTTGAAGCGCGGCGGCCATGATCCGCAAAAAGTCTATGCAGCGTACAAAGCGGCGGTCGAATACAAGGGATCCCCCACTGTCATCCTGGCCAAAACCGTCAAGGGCTACGGTCTGGGCGAAGCCGGCGAGGGGAGAAACGTCACACACCAGCAAAAGAAGCTGAACGAAAAGGAACTCCGGGAATTTCGGGCGCGATTTGGCATCCCTATCAGCGACGAAGAGATTGCGGATATGCCATTCTATCGTCCTCCGGCCGACAGTCCGGAAATGAAGTACCTGCACGAACGCCGCACGGCGCTGGGCGGATTTGTCCCCCAACGCAGAACCCCCGCGGCTTCGCTTGAGATTCCATCCCTGGACCAATTCGGGGAATTCCTCAAAGGCTCTGAGCGCTTTGATGTGTCCACCACCATGGCCTTCGTACGCATGCTGGGAAGCCTTCTGCGGAACAAGAACATCGGCCGCCGCATCGTTCCGATCATTCCCGATGAAGCACGGACGTTCGGAATGGATCCACTCTTCCGTGAAATCGGAATCTACGCGCCCAAGGGTCAATTGTACGAACCGGTCGACCGCGAATCGCTGCTGTATTATCACGAAGCCCGCGACGGACAGATCCTTGAAGAAGGGATCACCGAGGCGGGGGCGATGTCGTCGTTCATCGCGGCCGGGACCTCGTATACCGGCCACGGCGTGCCGATGATTCCGTTCTACATCTACTACTCGATGTTCGGGTTCCAGCGCATCGGCGATCTTGTCTGGGCGGCGGCGGATATGAAGGTGAAGGGGTTCATGCTGGGCGCGACCGCCGGCCGGACAACATTGAACGGCGAAGGATTGCAGCATGAGGATGGACACAGCCATCTGCTCGCAAGCACGATCCCGACGCTGAGAGCCTATGACCCTGCATTCGCCTACGAGATTGCGGTGATCGTGCAGGACGGCTTGCGCCGGATGTACCGCGACGGCGAGGAGACGTTCTATTACCTCACCCTGTGCAACGAGAATTACCCGATGCCCGCAATGCCGGACGGAGCGGCCGAGGGAGTACTCAAGGGCTTATACAAATTCCGCAAAGGCATGGAAGCGGGAAAACTCAAAGTCCAGCTGTTTGGGAGCGGACCAATTCTCCGGGAGGTTCTTCGCGCCCAGGAAATCCTTGCGGAGCGGTTCAAGGTTTCCGCCGACGTCTGGAGCGCACCGAGTTACAAACTCCTCCGCACGGAAGCGCTCACTGTCCAGCGTTGGAATATGCTCCATCCGGCAGAAGCGCCGCGGAAATCCTACCTGGAAACAATCCTTGAGGAGGAAGACGGACCGTTCGTTGCAGTGTCGGACTACATGAAGATGGTCCCGGACCAGATTGCACCGTGGGTGCCCGGCGGCTTGTTCACCCTGGGGACCGACGGTTTCGGGCGGAGCGACACGCGCCCGGCTCTCCGCCGCTTCTTTGAGATCGATGCGGAATGTGCGGTGATAGCGGCGCTATATGCGCTGAGCCGCGAAGGACAGATCCAGGCAGGGGTGGTCCAGAAAGCGATCAAGGAACTAGGAGTGAATCCGGAGAAAATGTATCCATTCACCGTGTGAGGACCTCCGGTCAATCATCAAGGAGATCAGCAATGGATGTCAGAGTACCCCGCCTCGGCGAGGGAGCAGATTCCGGTACGGTGGCCACCATCTTCGTCAAAGAAGGCGACCACATCCGGAAAGACCAACCGGTTCTCGAGATAGAGAGCGAAAAGGCCGTTGCAACGATTCCCTGCACGGCTGACGGGAGAGTCACGGCAATTCACGTGAAAGAAGGGGACGTGATCACGGTGGGTCAGCTGGTCCTCTCCATCGCCGAGGGAAGCGAACAATCGGCCGGAGAAGGCGGCCGCAGGGTGATCGATGTGACCGTCGGTGACGAGGAAGAAGATCTGCACCCTCTGCCGGCAGTGGCAGGTCCGTCTGCTGATGCCGCTGTGCCCGTTGAGTCCGCTCCTGTGGCTTCAGATATCCCGGAGAAGGCCGGTCTTCCACCTGCCGCGGCCCCAACAGTGCGCAAGATGGCACGCGAGCTCGGGATTGATCTCCGGCTGGTCCGCGGCAGTGAACGAGGCGGCAGGATCATTGTTGCCGATTTGAAGCGGTACGTCCAGCAGTTGCAGCAACGCGCGACGATGACGCAGTTGACGCCGATGCCGGCCGGTGTTCCCTCGCGAACGCCATCCCGGGCAGCTGCCGTGGATTTTGCCCAGTGGGGCCCGGTACGGAAGGAGAAGGTGAGCATTCTCCGAAAAACCATCAGTGCACGAATGTCGGAATCGTGGGCCGCGGTACCGCGTGTGACGCAGTTTGACGAAGCAGACATTACAGCCCTCTTGCAGCTGAAGAAGAACTACGACAAGAAATATGAGAAGAAGGGAGCACGGCTGACGCTGACCGTCCTCGCGCTGAAAGCACTCGTTCCCGTCCTCAAAAGACACCCCATCGTTAATGCCAGCCTGGATGAGATCAGCGGGGAGATAGTCTTCAAGGAATACTACCATATCGGCATAGCCGTGGACACGGAACAGGGATTAATCGTGCCGGTGCTGCGCGATGTGGACAAGAGCACCCTGCTGCAGATTTCTCTTGACCTGGCGCAACTCGCGGAACGCGCGCGGCAACGGAAAGTCGGTCTCGAGGAAATGCAGGGAGGGACATTCACCGTTTCCAACCAGGGCGGGATCGGCAGCGGTCCGTTTACCCCGATTGTGAATGTGCCTGAAGCAGCGATCCTCGGCATGGGACGTGGCATGCTCAAACCTGTTGTCAGAAAGAATAGAATTGAGAAGCGGACCATCGTACCGCTTTCCCTTTCGTATGACCATCGCCTCGTCGATGGAGCAAACGCGGCCCGGTTCATGGTCGACTTGGTCCAGGCGTTTGAGAACTTCAACGAATCTGACCTGAAAGCTGGATTGTGACGAACAACGAGGGTATCGGTGAAACCACAACAGACTGAAGTTGTCATTGTCGGCGCGGGGCCGGGAGGATATGCGGCGGCCTTCTATGCAGCCGACAAAGGAAAGAAGGTTGTTCTTGTTGAGCAGGATAAACGTCTCGGCGGTGTGTGCCTGAACACCGGATGCATTCCTTCAAAGACACTGCTGCATGCGTCGAAACTGGTTGCCGAGGCGGCGGAGTCTGGAGTACGAGGAATCCACTATGAGAAGCCCCGAATCGACCTGAGCCAGATGCGTGCTTGGAAGGATTCAATTCTCGAGAAGCTCTCGCAGGGGATTGCCGCGCTTGCGCAACGCCGCGGGGTTGAGGTGATGTATGGACGGGGATACTTCGAGGACTCGTCCACGCTCCGCGTGGAGACATCGGAGGGACAGAAGTTCATCCGATTCGGGAAAGCCATTGTCGCAGTGGGTTCGAAAGCGGCAATGCCGACGGCGTTTGACCTGGGCAACCCGCGCATCATGACGTCAACCGAAGCGCTGGAGATTGAAGAAGTTCCCGGGGACCTTCTGATTGTCGGGGGCGGATATATTGGCATGGAACTCGGCACAGTCTATGCAACACTCGGGAGCAGCGTCGTCGTGGCTGAAGCGGCAGGTGCCGTGCTTGGAGGTGCAGATGCTGACCTGGTGCGCCCGGTCCTGCGCCGTGTGGAAAAGTCTTTCAAGGAGATCCGCACGGGAGTAAAGGTTCAGAAGATGTCCACCGCAGGCAGGCAAATCAAGGTCGAAATGGAGGTCGGCGGCAAGAACATTGCAGAGCTCTACGATCGGGTTCTGGTCTCGGTTGGCAGGCAGCCAAATTCGGATGACCTGGGGCTCGCAAACACAAAGGTGACTCTCGACGAGAAGGGTTACATCAAGGTCAATGAGCGGCAGGAAACAGCGGACTCAAACATCTTTGCAATCGGTGACATTGCCGGCGGAGTCCTGCTGGCGCACAAGGCGACAAAAGAGGCACGGATCGCGGTGGAAGTGATGACGGGAGAATCCAGCACGTTTGAACACATCATCATCCCTGCAGTGGTCTTCACCGACCCGGAAATCGCATGGTGTGGACTCACGGAAGCCGAGGCACACGAAAAGGGAATCACCGTGGAGGTGTCGAAGTTCCCGTGGTCAGCCTCCGGCCGGGCGCTCAGCTTCGACCGCGTCGACGGGCTCACGAAGCTGATCATCGATCCGAAGAGTGAGCGTGTCCTTGGCGTCGGTATTGTTGGAGCCGGTGCGGGCGAGTTGATCGGCGAAGGTGTCCTCGCAATCGAAATGGGAGCAACGGCACGCGATCTTGCCGAGTCGGTCCATCCACATCCCACACTCTCGGAAACGATCGCTGAATGCGCTGAAGCATTCTATGGGACCGCGGTCCACACGTACTCACGCAGGAAATAGTTCCGCCCCTGGAATCACCCGATTGTTGTGCGGCCGGACTCTGACAGAAAAGCCCTCGACCACCGTCGAGGGTTTTCGCCGTCTGGTGTGAGAAGTTACCGTGCGAGAGCTGCTTCAACCGCCTGAACGATCTCGGCGGACAGAGGATCCACGCCGGAATCGAACCGGCCAACGACCTTTCCATCCCGACCCACAAGAAACTTCTGAAAGTTCCACTTGATGGGACCGCTGTAGCCCGGGTTGGTCTTTTCAGAGGTCAGAAAACGATATAACGGATGCTGATCGTCACCCTTGACGGAGATCTTGGCGAACACGTCAAAGGTAACATTGTACCTGGAAGTGCAGAACTGCTTGATCTCGACATTCGTACCGGGTTCCTGTGCGCCGAAATTGTTTGCCGGGAAACCAAGAACCGTGAACCCCTTCGCCTTGTACTTCTCGTACAGCGCCTCAAGGTTTTTGTATTGCGGTGTATAGCCGCATCGAGAGGCAACATTCACCAGCAGGAGGACCTTTCCCTTATATGTCGAAAGAGGAACGGTCTTTTCGTCAATGGTGGTCATCGTGAAGTCCAGAACAGATGTCTGGTTCTGCCGGCTGGAAGGCTGGCCCTGCATGGGGCTTCCTATCGTCATGAGTATCAGAGCTCCGAGCAAAGGAACATGTCGCAATCGTTGAGGATTCATGGGGGATCCTTGTCGTTCACTAAGGTTGTATGGTTCTTCAACACCCTGAACCTGACAGGGGTTCCGATTCCGCCTTGAGCCCCGTGCCGAATCGCTGTAACTGCACAATATCTAAGAAGTTGGAACAATCACTTGACATTTATTCTCTCTTTTATACTTTACGGGTACGGGCGTCGACAAGCCGTGATACCCGCATTCTCGATTTCTCGGGCGCTATGTGTAGGTGACCTGGGGTACTACCAGGAGGAGGAAGAGATGCAGAGGAGTCAACGAATGTTGCGACGTGCGATCCTCACCAGCCTGTACAATCACCTGAAGGTGTTCTACGGGATCGAGTGGAGGAGAGAAGCGTTTGTCGATGGTCAGCTCTCGCACCATGACATCGATGCGCTGCTGGCGTTCAAAACCGACCCCCGGCTGGATGAGTTGCGAGGTGCGCTCAATCGCCTTGAAGAAGGCACATACGGACAGTGTCTGGCCTGCAAGAACGACGTAAGCCAAGAGCTTCTTGACAGGGACCCGGCGCGACGGTTCTGTCCCGCATGTGAGCAGCAACTGGCTCATCGCACGGTGCCTTGCTACGGTGTCCATGCGCCATTTCTGCGGTAGGCTGCACCGGGGACGACTTTCAACGGTACACCTTCGCGAAGGCAACTCGCCGGTATGTCGATGCTCGCCGTGTTTCCCTCACAGCCCGCGCAACATTCATGAAGCGCGATCTCCTGTCGTTTGCCCTGTGGACCCGTGCAAGTATCAATGACCTCATCCTCCTGGCGGAACAGCTGAAGGCTGGTGCCGCGCCGGACGCTGTGCCGCTCAAGCGACGGGCGGTGGCATTGGTCTTTGAGAAGGAATCGCTCCGCACTCGTGTTTCGTTTGAGGTCGGGATAGCGGAACTCGGTGGGCACCCGATATTCCTCCAGCAAGAAACGATCGGGATTGCAACACGCGAATCCGTCCACGACATCGGCCAGGTCCTCTCGCAGTATTGTGACCTGATTGTGGCACGGACCGTACGTCACCAGACCTGTGTGCAACTAGGGGAAAGCTCGACCGTCCCGGTGATCAACGCGATGACCGATCTGCTCCACCCCTGTCAGATCCTGGCCGATGCGTTCACGCTCCACGAACTTGGAAAGCTGACTCCACAGACCCGGCTGGTCTTCCTCGGTGAAGGAAACAACATCACTAATTCCTGGCTCGAATTTGCTGAGCGTGTCCCCATTCATCTCGTCATCGCAAGCCCTGATGGGTACGAGCCTCATACACAGATCCTTGAGCAGGCATTGGCGTCGGGTGTCAGTACCATCGAACTCGTTCAGGATCCCCTCAAGGCTGTCGAGGGAGCCGATGTGGTGTATACAGACGTCTGGCCCACTGTCCGTCCGGGCGATGACGTGGGGAGACGATCCCAGACATTCAAGCCGTACCAGGTGAACCGGGCTTTGTTGAAGAGTGCAAAAGCTGATTGTGTGGTGATGCACCGTCTTCCTGCCAACAGGGGAGAGGAGATCACCAGCGACGTGCTTGACGGAAAGCAGTCGGTGGCCCTCCACCAGGCTGCCAACCGCCTTCACATCCAGAAGGGGATCATGACGTATCTCCTGAAGAATGGCTTCGGCTGAGCATTCCGCCGGTGTTTCAAATTCTGGCCATTGTGCCTACGATACTAGACGCCCCGTCCTGAGAATGTGTGAATTCCAGCCGATTCGGGGCGTTTCTTTTTGGCACGCTCATTGGATTCAATGGTTGTGAATCAGGAGCATCGGATCATCCAGAGGTGAGACAATGAGAAGGCTCTGTGGCATCATCGGAATGCTGGCGCTTGCGGGAGTTGCCGCGACAGCCCAGGTGAGCCCGGGTGTGGGGGTGTCAGTCTCTCCTACGGGTGCAAGCATCTCCTTCGACTTTTTCTTTTCCTCACTTGGTGCGTACGGGGAATGGGTTGCTGTTGACAATTCCGTCTATGCGTGGAGACCGGTGAACGTGGGAGAGACCTGGCGGCCGTATTGCTACGGTCGCTGGGCATGGACGGACTATGGATGGTACTGGGCGTCCGAGGAACCCTGGGCATGGGCGACCTACCATTACGGCAGATGGTACTATGACGACTACTACGGCTGGATGTGGATGCCGGGCTACGACTGGGCGCCCGCCTGGGTTGAGTGGAGGATCGGCGGGGACTATTGCGGCTGGGCGCCTCTCGGACCCTACGCGCTGTTCAGCGCGAGCTGGGGCATCTACTATGCGCGGCCTTGGATGACACCGTACTCATACTGGTGCTTCGCTCCCTGTGGCTACATGGGGAACAACGATCTGTACCACCATGTGTACCGACCGGAGGACAACGCACGCATCATCGGGCGGACGCGTTCGGTGGGATCTGTTCGCAGCGACGGAGGACGCATTGTAACCCGAGGACCCGAGCGGGAATACATTGAACGTCGGGGCAACCTGCGCGTCCCCCGTGCGGATCTTGTTGATGTTGAAAGCCGCGATGGTCAACGCATCATCCGAAACGGCGAGCACGAGCGGATTGAAGTCTTTCGCCCGCGCATCACAGAGACTCCGGCCAGCGGCTCCGCGGTCAGGCCGGAACGTGTGAGAACAGGGGAACGGACCATGAGCCTCGATACGCGGAACATCGACGGCCGGTCCCGCTCGGTTGCCCGGGAGCAGGGAAGAGATCTGCGGCGTCTCGAGGACTATATCCGCGGCCCGTCGCAGCGTCGGAACGACGTTCCGGACCGACGTATCCAGACCAACAAAGCTCCCGATCAGGATCGTTTCTCAGGCCAGAACAGGGAACGACAGTCGCCACAGCCGGGTGCGGTTGACCGAGAGCAGAGGCCTCAGCCGGACGTTCGCCGTGAAGCACCGCGCCAGGAACGCCGGTATGAACAGCCGCGCATCGAACGGCGCGACCCGGAGCGGATACCGAGAATCAATGCGCCTCAACGCCAGCCTCAACGCATCGAGCCTCAGCGGCAGAACAACGGAGGCCGAAGGGCTGACCCTTCGCCTCCACGAACCGGGAGAGATCGACAGTAAGTATGCGGGATACAGTGACGACGAAGGGGTCG
>Ga0315275_10000295_pt1 | contig 41173 bp, 45 predicted proteins | sample YL17G03_0_MG_FD_205557 | JGI IMG/M metagenome (GOLD analysis project Ga0315275, IMG submission 205557) | Sediment microbial communities from Yellowstone Lake, YNP, Wyoming, USA - YL17G03_0 | ecosystem: Environmental > Aquatic > Freshwater > Lake > Sediment | place: USA: Wyoming | collected... | reverse complement strand
CTTTCTTTTTGGATCGAGGAGTCACACAAACCCCTCTATACCAACAGAAAGGCCGTCGCGCCATAGGGAACTGGAAAAAACTGATGAAATATGCGGGCTAACGCTACTTTGCCAACTTCGTGATTAACCAGATTCCGGTGGCCGATGAAGTCATGGGAAGGAGGGCAAACCCATGGACTTCATCGCCAACGAACCGGACCCGTTGCTCGACGCGTTCTTTGACAAGTTCAACTCTGCGTGGTTGCGGCCGAACCAGGTGGAGGGCTTTCGGGCCTACGCGCTCAGCCTTCTCCCGGAGGCCCACCGCAAGAACATCGAGGCCCTCAGCGCCAAGATCGTCAAGCAGCCGTATCACCGCCTCGATGCTGCGGGCGACGAGCGAGCCGGGGCGGGCTTGGCGAGGCGATTCCGCTCGGCCGCACGAGATGCGTCGGGACGCCGGCCGCCTCGGCGATCTCGATGCCGCGGATTTTTTCGCGCGAGGCGATCACCAGGAAGCCATGCCGCGAAGCGATCCGCTGCGGATGTGCTCCAGGACATTTTCGAGCGTCCGCCCGCCGCCGTTTAGGAGGATGCCCAGCCGAATTGCCTTGGCCATAACTTTAGTTCCTGCCTGCCCGCCATAGCCCGAAGGGCGGCGGCGGGAGTGCCTATGTGCCTGAGTGCCTATGTGCCTATGTGCCTGTGTGCCTGAGTGCCTGAGTGCCTGAGTGCGAAAGTGAGGTTACGTTCTTTGCGTGCGGGTATCAAGTGGCGCGGAGCATTGCGCCACGCGCAAGGTTTCAGCGCAGGGGATAAACCCCCGCGCTACTTTCCGGGGTCACGCGGCTTCGGCGCGTCGGGGCTACGGCTGTTTGCACGTCTTACAGTGGGCATTGTGCACGCACTTCACGAAGGTCTTGGCGATGGCGTTGATGATGATGATGAAGAGCACGATCTGTCCGAACAGTCCCCATTCCATGGCGATCTCCTTGTGCTGGCCACCCCTCGCTATTACGGCACGATCTCGGTCCCCACGCCGCGGTCGGTGTAGATCTCCAAGAGAAGCGAGTGGGGCACGCGGCCGGAGATGATGTGGCATTTCTTGACGCCCCCCTTGATGGCTTCAAGAAGGGTCTGCACTTTCGGGATCATGCCGCCGGAGATGACGCCGCCGGCGAGCAGCCGCTCGGCCTCCGGCTCGGAGATGTGTGAAAGGAGGCTCGCCTGGTCGTCCGGCCGCGCGCGGATGCCATGCGTGTCGGAGACGTTGACGAGTTTCTCGGCTCCCATGGCCCGCGCGACGGCCGAGGCCGCCTCGTCGGCGTTGCAGTTGAACTTCAGGCCGTTCGTGCCGCAGGCGATCGGCGCGATCACCGGGATCGTCCCCAGGTCGCATAGGCCGCGCAGTAGGAGCGAGTCCACCGAGACGACTTTGCCGACGAGTCCGAGGTCCGGGCTTCGCCCTGGCGGAGCCGCTTCTCCTGGCGCGGCGAGCGGCACGGCCTTTAGCGCGCAGCGGCCCTTGGAGGTCAGGCTCTCGGCCTTGGCGCCGGCCTCTTCAAGGAGTTGCACGAGACGGCGGTTGATGACGGACGCCAGGACATCCTCGACGATCCTGAGTTCCTCCGGGCCGGTGTAGCGGAGGCCGCCGACGAATCGGGCCTCCAGGCCGGCGTCTTCCATGGCCCGCGTGATGGCCTTGCCGCCGCCGTGGACCACGACGGGGTCAATGTCCACGGCCCGCATGAAGGCGATGTCGGTGCAGACGGCCCGGAGGTCCTCCGGGACGTCCATGAACGAGCCGCCGAGTTTGACGACGATCGTTTTGCCGCGAAAGCGGCGGATGTAGGGCAGGGCCTCAATCAGGACGGCCGCCTTGGCGATGGCTTGTTCCATAAAGATAGTTCCAAGTTTCAAGTTCCAAGTTTCAAGTTCCAAGTTCCAAGTTCCAAGTTCCAAGTTTCAAGTTCCAAGTTTCAGGTTCCAGATTGCCCGCGCCGGAGCGGCCTTGTCGTTCTTTTTTAACTTGGAACTTTGAACTTGGAACTTGGAACTGCTGTCATCGTATCGAGTCGCGGTGGCGCGTCAAGTACTTCGCGGCGGTACGAGAGGCCGGAGTTGGTCAATCAGGGACGGGATGCTCCCGGAGATGATCTGCCAAACGCGCTCATGTTGAATATCGCCATACTCGTGGGCCAATAGGTTGCGTAGTCCCACGATCCGGCGCCAGGGAACCTCCGGATGGGTCTCCTTGAATTCCTGCGATACGCGCCGCGCCGCCTCGCCGAGGATTTCCAGTTGCCGCTCCACGGCCGAGCGGATCATCGGGTTGCGCGCGTACTCTTCGAACGTAACCCCTGCGGCGAACTGCCTGATGGACGCGGCCGCATCCTGCATGTCCCACAGGTAGGCCGGGTCGCGCGTATCAGGCGGCATAGATGACCTCTCGAGTCCGCAGGATCTCGGCGCGGCGGAACGGGTTGCGGAGGCCCTCGGCCTCGACCAGGTGAACCTGGCGCCCGAACAGGGCAGCCAGTTCTTCCTGCATGTCCACCAGGTCAAACAGGCTCCATGCGGCCCCCTTCTGGAACCGCACCAGAACGTCCACGTCGCTTTCGGGACCGAAGTCTTCCCTCAAGGCGGACCCGAAAAGGGAGAACTCGGCCACCTTCCACCGGCGGCAAAAGGCCACAATGGCTTCGCGGGGAATGGTAAGCACTTCGGCAGACCTCCTTTACAACCCTAAAGATACCGCGGGCCGGACGCGGCGACAACAACTTCTTCACACCCGCGGCGGACTTTCAGCCCACGACGTTGTATGCGCGGACCTCGAAGGCGACGCCCAACTCTTGCTCAGCCAGGCGGCGGACGGCCGCAAGGTCCAGGCCGGGCACGGCCACGGCCGTCGCGCGAATCTCCGGGATGCGGCCGTTGGCGGCGCGCACGAAGTCGCAGACCGCCGCAAAGGCGTTCGGCAGGGTCGGCCGGCACAGCCGCTCATAGACGGCAGCGTCGGCGGCGTCGAGGCTGACGCTCAGCGAGTCCACGAGGCCCACGAGTTCCGGGATGATGTCGCGGCCGTTGATGGCCGAGCCCTGGCCGTTCGTGTTGAGGCGGATGCGCCGGCCGGGCCACTGCTCCTTCACGCCGCGCGCCACGTCCTTGACCACGTCCAGCCGCAGCGTCGGTTCGCCGAAACCGCAGAAGACGATTTCGTCGTACTGCTCCGCGCCGGCCTGTGCGATGGCCTGGAGGATTTCCTCGGCGGTCGGCTCGCGCTCAAGCGCCAGGTCGTGGCCCTTGACGACCAGGTCGCCGCCCCTACGGGCCCATACGGGTCCGGTCTCAACAAGGACCGTATGGCCGGACCGCGGGCAGAACGTGCACCGGTTCGAGCAGCGGTTCGTCAGGTTGACGTAGAGGCTGCGGCGGATCGGATAAACGAAACACGCGACGCCGGCCGCCAGGGGCAGGCCGAACAGGTGACAGGCGTTTCGCGTCGTCACCCGCCGCACGTCGTCCTCCGTAAGGCCACACAGGTCCGCGAGCGCCCGGACGACGTGGACCACGTGGGCCGGCTCGTTCACTTTGCCCCGGAGGGGCACCGGCGCACAGTACGGCGAGTCGGTCTCGACGAGGACGCGCTCTACGGGAACGCGTCGGGCGGCTTCGCGGACGGCCTCCGAATTCGGAAACGTGAGGATCCCCGAGAATGAAATGTAGAACCCGCGCGCCAGGGCCTCGCGCGCCAAGTCCGCCGATCCGGTGAAACAGTGGAACACGCCGCGCGGCATGCGGCCGGCAGCGGCCTCATCGAGCGCGGCCAGGGTCTCGCTCGCAGCATCGCGCGAGTGGATGATGAGCGGCAGGTCGCGATCGCGCGCCAGGCGGATCGCACGCCGGAAGACCGGGCCTTGAGCCTCCTGCGGCGAGTGCTTGTAATGGAAGTCCAGGCCGAATTCGCCCAGGGCGATGACCTTCGGACGCACGAGGAGGTCCTCGAGCGCCGACCAGTCGGCCTCCGTGACCTCGGCGGCGACGTGCGGGTGGAACCCGACGGCGGCATAGAGCATCGGATCGCCGGCCCCTCGGCTTCGCTCGGGACAGGCCACGAGGTCCGCGACTCGCCGGTTCCCGGCCGCATCGGTCCCGACGGTAATGATGGCTGCGAGGCCCGCCGCCCGCGCGCGCGCAAGGACGCCCGGCAGGTCCCCCGCCAGGGGATCGAAGTGCACGTGAGCGTGCGTGTCAACGCAAGGTTCCAAGTTCAAAGTTCCAGGTTCCAAGTTGAAAAGCAAACAACATTAACCGCAAAGGGCGCAAAGAACGCAAAGGATTACTCATCAGTGTAAAAAGAAAAACCCAAAAAAACTTTGCGCTCTTTGCGTTCTTTGCGGTTCAGCCGTTAAGTTGCTTTTCCGGTCGCGTCGAAGGCGCCCGGATAATGCCGGACCTCGGGCCGCCGGCGGTCCTCGCCGTCGAAGCGGACCACCACGACGTCGAACCGGACGGCCGGGTCCGAGCCCGCGTGCTGCTTCATAAAACAATGGGCGGCGCGGATGACCTTGCGGCGTTTCGCCACCGTGACGGTCTCTTCGAGCGCGATGCGCGGATTCTCACCCTCCTCGAGCGCGCGGCTGCGGACCTCGACGAAGCAGAGCGTCCCCGCGCGCTTCTCCAGTGCCACCAGGTCCACCTCGCCCTGCGGATAGCGGACATTGCGGGCCAGGATGCGATAGCCGCTCCGGCGGAGGAACCTTGCGGCAGCCCGTTCGCCGGCGTCACCGGTTTCCTGTTTCGCCGTGCGTTTGGCCGGCTTATGGTGCAGGAAATCGAAGAAGCCGAGCATGCGCGATCCCACCTTCCGCATCGAACGGCTTCGATTCTAGCCGCACGCCCTCGGCCACGCAAGCCGTGGGGTGCGTGCCATGCTTTTGCGCAGCAAAAGCATGCGCTCGAAGATACTGACCATGCTTTCGCCCATACGGGTCTTCGCTGCGCTACGACAAGCGAAAGCATGGCACCCACCATCATCCCCCATTCTCCCCCTCCGAGCGTCCGAATTTTGCGTTGAAACGGGTCCGCGGGGTCCGTATAGTAAATCCCTCATGCCCGCCTGAGGCGGGCAAGTTGCTCGGTGGGCCCGAAAGGGTGGTCCCGAGACCCTTTCCAAGGCAAGCGCGCGGGCGTAGCTCAGTGGTAGAGCGTCACGTTGCCAACGTGAATGTCGTGGGTTCAAGCCCCATCGCCCGCTCCACTCGTCGTTGCCCCTGAGCGGCTCTTGTGGCGCCGGAGTGTTCGGGTCACGGGAGACCGCTTTCTTTTTCGGAAGGAGCCGCCGCGGATGGAAGTGAAAGTCGAAACCCTGGCCGCCTGCAAGAAAAAACTCTCCCTCACGATCCCGCGCGAGGAGATCCAGCAGAAACTGGATGAGCGGTACCGTGAACTGGAGCGCGAGGCCCAAGTGCCTGGGTTCCGTCCCGGCCGCGCGCCCAGGCGACTCGTCGAGAAACGGTTCCACGAGGCCGTCCACGAAGAGGTCCGGGCGAAACTCATCGCCGAGTCGCTCGAGAAAGCCTTCGACCAGGAGAAACTCGACGTCATCGGCGAGCCGGAGGTGGACCCCGACGCCATCAAGATGCCCGACGACGGGCCGATGACCTTCTCGATCGACCTGGAGGTCCGGCCCGAGTTCGACCTGCCCGACCATGTCGGCATCCCGGTCTCGGTGGCGCAGCCGGTGGTCGGCGACAAGGACGTGGACCTTGCGCTGGAGCGCCTGCGCGAGTCGCACGGCCGGCTGGAGGACGTTCCCGCCGATGGCGAGGCCCGCGAAGGCGACATCATCACCGCCGACCTCCGCATCCAGTCCGGCGAGACGCTCATCGTGGACCGGCCCGGCGTCCGCCTGCCTGTGGCGGCCATCGCGGTCGAGGGCATCCGCCTCGATGTCGTCCCGAAGATGCTGAAAGGCGCCAAGGCGGGCCAGGCGAAGTCCGCCGCGATCACCCTGCCGGACGATTTCGCCAAGGAAGACCTTCGCGGCAAGTCGGCGGAAGTGCGGATAAAGGTCTCCGCGGTCCGCCGCATCGCCCTGCCGACCGACGCCGAACTCCTCAAGGCCGCCGACTACGAGAGCATGGACGACCTGCGGGCCTCCGTCCGGCGCCAACTCCAGGCCCAGAGCGAGAACACCTTCCGCCAACTCCAAGAACAGGCCATCGAAGCGTGGCTCCTCGAGCACGTCCCCTTCGACCTGCCCGAGGAACTGGCCAAGCGCCACGCCAACAGCCTCCTCCAGCGCCAGTTGATGAACCTCCAGTATCGCGGCGTGCCGGTCGAGGAGATCGAGAAACGCCTCGGCGACATCCAGTCCGCCTCGACCGAGCAGGCCGCCAGAGACCTGAAACTCCACTTCATCCTCGGCCGCATCGCCAAGAAGGAGACCATCGAGGCGACCGACGCCGAGGTGGACGCCCGCCTCCGCTTCATCGCCGCACAGTACGGTCGCCGCGACGACCGACTCCGCGAAGAGATGGAGGCCAAGGGCACCCTCGACAACCTCCGCGCCCAGATCCGCGACGACAAGGTCATGCGCGTGCTCCTGGAGAAGGCCAAGGTCGAAACGCCGCCGGCGCCCCCGGCCCCGGAACCTAAGCCAGAGCCCGCCCCCTCGGCTTCGCTCGGGACAGGCGCCGAGAAAAAAAACCAAGGCGCCGCACAAGGATAAACCCAAACCCAAGGCCGAGACCGTGGCCGAGGATAAACCCAAGGCCCCCAGAAAAAAGAAAACCAAGAAGGATTCCGACGAGGTCGAGGCCACCTGAAAGGATAGCACCGATGCCCCAATCCGCTGAGCCGGGCGACTCCGGACGACTCATCCGGCCTTACGCCGCCATGATGCACCCCTACCAGCAGCAGCGGTTCCTGACGCTCTCGGACCTGCTCCTCGAGAACCGCATCGTCTTCCTGGAGGGCATCATTGACGACGGCTCCGCCAACACCATCGTCATGAAACTGCTGTACCTTCAGAGCGAGAAGCGGAACCAGGAGATCAGCCTCTACATAAATTCGCCCGGCGGCTATGTATCAAGTACGCTTGCTATCTACGATACTATACAGTTCCTCGATTCCCCCGTCGCCACCTACGCCATCGGCCTCTGCGCCTCCGGGGCGGCTCTCCTGCTGGCGGGCGGCACGAAGGGCAAACGATTCGCCCTGCCGCACTCCAAGATCATGCTCCATCAGCCGGCCGGCGAAGTCGGTGGCCAGGCCGCCGACATCGCCATCGCCGCAAAGGAAGTCCTCCGAGACAAGGAAACCCTCATCAAGATTTTCACCCAGCACACCGGCCAGGATCCCGACCGCATCCGCCGCGAGACCGAACGCGACCGCTATTTCTCCGCAGAGGAGGCCAAGGCGTACGGCCTCGTGGACGAGGTCCTCGCACAGGAACCGAAACCGCCGACCAAACCGGCAACGTGAACCGGCTCTGACAATGACGAATGACGAAATTCGAATGTCGAATGAAACGACAAGTCCGAAACTCTTCTTCGCCCGCCGAAGCAGCCCGCGGGCTGCGAAGAGCGGGTCCGAAACCCGCCTCCACGTGCGGTTTCGTCATTGTCGTTTCGAATTTCATTCGTCATTCGGATTTCGTCCTTCGTCATTCCTCACGGGTGCCACTGGCGGCTTGCCCGCCCGTGCGATCAGAAGGGTAGGGTGCGTGCTCCGCACGCACGCGGACCGAGGAAAGCGACCATGACCGAACGCAACCAACTCATCCCCATCGTCATCGAACAATCAGGCCGCGGCGAACGCGCCTACGACATCTTTAGCCGCCTCCTCAAGGACCGCATCATCTTCATCGGCGGCGAGATCGAGGACGGCTCCGCCAACCTCGTCATCGCACAACTACTCTTCCTACAGAACGAAAACGCCGACGCCGACATCTCCATCTACATTAACTCCCCCGGCGGCGTCATCACCGCTGGCATGGCCATCTACGACACCATGCAGTTCGTCGGATGCCCCGTCGCCACCTACTGCCTCGGACAGGCCGCAAGCATGGGCGCCGTCCTCCTCGCCGCAGGCACCAAGGGCAAACGCTTCGTCCTCCCGAACAGCCGCTTCCTCATCCATCAGCCCATAGGCGGAGCGCGCGGCACGGCAACCGACATCTCCATCCAGGCCGAGGAGATCCTCCGCATGCGCTCGCGCCTGAACGAAATCCTCGCCCATCACACCGGCCAACCCCTCCAGAAGATCGAAGAAGACGTTGACCGCGACCACTTCATGTCCGCCGAAGAGGCCGTTGCCTATGGCCTCGCCGACCAGATCATCCAGTCCTTACCTAAAAAACCCAAGTAGCGCGGGGCTTTAGGCCCCTCGTCGGATTGCAACAAAACAGTCGCTTGAGAATGTCCGGGGTATTGGATATAATCCTGGCGAACCGGTGTTCATGAGCCGTGGGCAACTCATAGCCATGAAAAACCTGAGATCGGCAATTGCCTGGGTGCCACATCCCATCCCCTACCAGGGAAGCAAGCGATGGATTGCCAGGGCCATCATCTCGTGTTTTCCCAAGGGCACTGAAAAATTGATAGAACCTTTCGCGGGGTCTGCGGCGGTTACCCTTGCCGCGGCCTGCTACCGCAAAGCGAGCCGGTTTCATATCAATGATATTAATGGGCCGTTGATTGACCTTTGGCGAAAGATCATCAATGAACCCGATGCTCTTTCCGATCAATATGGCCGACTGTGGCGCGAGCAGCTAGGCAAAGAGCGCGAATACTACGATCAGGTTCGCGCCAAGTTCAACCAAATGCATCGCCCCGATTGCTTTCTCTATCTCCTGGCGCGATGCGTCAAGGCGGCGATCCGCTACAACGCGAAGGGCGAGTTCAACAACAGCCCGGACAATCGCCGTAAGGGTGCACACCCGGACACCATGCGAGCACACGTGCTCGCGGCTTCGCAGTTGCTTAAGGGTAAAACGTATCTTTCCAGTCAGGACTATCGTATTGTTCTGGGACGAGCAACGCCCTCGGACGTCGTCTATATGGACCCGCCGTATCAAGGCGTGTGCGGCAATCGGGACCAGCGCTATCTGGGATCCGTATCTTTTAACGAGTTCGCAGAGGCGCTGAGCCTGCTTAATGACAAAGGCATTTCGTATATCGTGAGTTACGATGGCAGGACCGGCCAGAAGACCTACGGCCACAAACTACCGGAGTCTCTTCAATTGGTGCATCTGGAAGTCGAAGCCGGCCGCTCTTCTCAGGCCACACTTCTCGGGCGAGAAAGCACAACGTATGAATCGCTGTACCTCTCTCCGGCCATAATGTCCCGCATTGGTCAGGTCCCTCCGACGCTCCACGTTAAACCACTGCAGCAAGTCCTTTTCGCTGGATCGGAATTATGAGTAAGCCATCTTACCCCCGGGAGTTTCTGGCCCTTCTCAAATCCGTCAAGAATAAGCGGGCCAAGATTGTAATCGAACACATCCTGAAGCACGGCCATATCACCACCGAGGAGATTGAGAAGTATGGATACAAACATCCCCCTCGGGCCGTGCGCGACGTCAAGGAACATGGCATCCCCATTGAGATGTACCGAGTGCAGAGCACGGACGGGCGAAGCATTGCCGCTTACCGGTTCGGCGACCCCTCCCAAGTGCGCGGCGGCAAACTGGCTGGACGCAAAGTCTTTCCCAAGAAGATGAAAAAAGACCTGATTGCCGACCTCGGGTGCAGGTGCACGATATGCCTGGAAAACTATGCAGACCGTTATCTGCAAATAGACCACCGAGTTCCTTACGAGGTGGCCGGAGAAACCGAAGGCTCAGCCCACAACACGAGGAATTTCATGTTGCTTTGTGGTTCCTGTAACCGAGCGAAGTCCTGGTCTTGCGAGCATTGCCTTAATTGGCGCCAGCACCGGGCGCCGAGAGTATGCCAAGACTGTTATTGGGCCAGCCCTGAATCCTACAAGCATATCGCCCTCAGAAGAATTCGGCGGCTTGACTTGGTCTGGACAGAAGAAGAGGTCAAGTTTTACGAAGCCCTGGAGAAGAAGGCCCTCTCCGCAAAGGCAGCGGTACCCAAGTACGTTAAAGAAATCATCGCTCGGCACGTTGATGTCTAGAATACCGGCCGGATTGTCCAACAGCATCCGAAGGGGGCTCCCATTGCTGTGCGTATTGCGAATGGGATCCTCAAAAAAAAGGACGGCTAATGGCAATAAATTCGGCCATCGAATGGACGCAGTCAACGTGGAACCCGGTCACGGGCTGCACGAAGACGAGCGATGGCTGCCGTCATTGCTACGCCGAGCGAATGGCATTGCGCCTTCAGGGCATGGGACAGCCCAACTACGCACGTGGTTTCAAGGTGACGCTGCACCAGCGCGCCCTGCGCCTGCCGCAGACGTGGAAGAAACCGCAGATGGTATTCGTGAACTCCATGAGCGACCTCTTCCACGAAGACGTTCCCCTGGACTTCATCCAGCAGGTTTTCGACGTGATGCGCCGCGCCGATTGGCACACGTATCAGATTCTCACCAAGCGGTCGGAGCGGCTGGTGGAACTCGACCCGGTTCTGGCCTGGCCGCCGCACGTCTGGATGGGCGTCACCGTCGAGAGCGCCGACTATTCGTACCGCATCGAGCACCTCCGCCGGACGCACGCCGCCGACAAGTTCTTGTCACTCGAACCGCTGTTGGGACCGATGCCGAGCCTGGATCTAAAGGGCATAGGCTGGGTTGTGGTCGGCGGCGAGTCGGGCACCGGCGCACGGCCAATGGACGCCAAATGGGCCATCGAGATTCGGGATCAGTGTGTTAAGGCCAAGGTCCCGTTTTTCTTCAAGCAGTGGGGTGGCGTAAACAAGAAAAAGCCGGACGATTGCTCGAAGGCCGGACATGGGACGAAATGCCGTCGCCGGCCGGCGCCTTTTCGCTTGCGAAGGCCTGAAAGAGGAAAGCGGGAACGCCTCGCATCCACTGCCCGGTTTCGCACCAACCTCAACAACGTCTTGCTCGTCCCGGACACGTTGCCTGCCTGGTCTTCCGAAAAACGCACAGCCCCGTACGGACCGGCCGTGGCACACAAAAGCACGGTTGCCGGCGGCGCGCCCCGGCTTTTCCTTTCGGAGTGCCACAATCACTATTGAATTGTGGACGAAGTGTTTCCGCAAAAAGCCCCAGCGGGGCGCTTGCACTCTAGCCCAGGGCACAAGCCCGCCCAAGGCGGGCCAGCCCTGGGAAAACGGTCCCCGCCGAATCCCTCCTTTTCCGTTTTTTCTTGAGCCCCGATAGGGGCGACTGAAATCACGGCCCTGCGCCGTACTCGATTGCCTGCTCCCTAACGGTCGCGGCTCGGACAAAAAAAGGAAAATGGGGGCTGGGCTTGTCGCTTTCCACGGGCTTGCGCCGCGTGGCTAGAGCGCAATCCGCCCCTGGCGGGGCTTATGTGTGGCATGCTTTCGCTGGCGAAAGCATGGCACCCGCCTCAAAACGCACGGCCCGTACGGGCCGTGGCACTCAGTTACTTAGTCACTCAGTCACTATCCGTTGACGTAACTCGTTTTGCAAAAACGCAACTTACGACAAAAATGGACAAAATCAAAACGAGTCAAAAGCGCTCAAACGACCCCACTTTGCGCGCCAAAAGTGTGCAAACACCCCCTACTTACTGTTCAAAACGGATCAAGCCATTTTAACATTTGCCTTCGGCATGCGGTTTGCGCCCTCGCGGCGCGGGCGCCAAGGCCGGTGGGGGAGGTAACTGATATGTAACTTTGCTAAAAAAGCGCGTTTTCCGGGCGCCAAAAAAAACGTAAGTCATCGTAAGTGAGCGCAGGTTACGGCAAAGATAGTCCAAGTTCGTTTTGGACTTTGAACTTTGAACCTTGAACTTTGAACCTTGTGTGTCGCGCCAGGCCTTTGCGCCGGCCACCGCGATCGGTATGATACCCGCGGCGAACGTGCCACGGGGACCTGAAGCATGGCGACCGAGTCTGAAGGCGAAATCGAGCAGCCGCTGGCCGAGGAGGTGGTCAAACTCCTCGCCCTGGCCAAGAGCGGTAAGGCCGACCGCCTAGAGGCCGCATGGATGACCGCCGTCGAGAACCCCGACCGGAAGATCGAAGAATTCGTGATGGTCCTGGAGCAGGTGGCGGCACGCAAGGATGCGGCCGAGATGGAATCGCTCGTGTGGCTCTTCCTGTCGGCTCGGTCGGAGGGCGAGGGGCCGGAGGCGGCGCTGGAGGCCGCGTGGCAGATGCGGAGCCTCCTTCCGGATTCCGACGCCCTCCGCGACGAAATCGGCGACCTCTATCGCCGCGTTCATGCGGACCTCGATGGGATCGAGACGCTCGCAGCCATGACGGTGCTGCGGCGCGATCTCGGCCTCGCCGATGCGATGGGGGCGATGGAACGCATGCTGGCGCTTCCGCCGGGGACTTACGTCAGCGACAGCCGCCGCCGAAGCCCCGGCCGTGTCATCGGGCCGGATGCGGCGCGGAAGGTCCTGGTGGTCTCTTTCGGCGAAAGCGAGCGGGCTTACGACGCCGCGTCGGTCGAGGCCCTGGAAACGCTCGAACCGGACGATTTCCGGGCGATGGCCGTCTTCGACCGGCCAGGGCTGGCGGCGATGACCGAGGCGGACCCCGCGCGGCTGGTGCGGCTGGTTCTCTGCGCCTACGGGCCGCGCATCGGAATGAAGGACCTGAAGGCGCGCCTGGCCGACGTAGCGGTTCTGGCCGACGGCTGGTCGCGGTGGTGGTCGTCCGCCAAGGCGCAAGTCAAACGCGACCCCCTGATCGAGATGTCGGAAGGGACGCAGCCGGATTTCTTCCTCCGCACCCGCCCGATGACCTACGAGGCGGAGGTCCGCGACCGGTTTGAGGCGGCCGCCTCTACTGAGGAGCGCCTCGCGCTTGTGCTCGGGTATCTGGACGAGGCCGGCCACAACCCAGCCGCCGAGGCGGAACTCCTCGGGTGGTTCGCCGAGCGGCTGACCCCTGCGGCCGAGCCGTCGCGCGGCCCTCCGCCGGCGGAAGCGCTCGGCGCCCTGGCGGTGCTCGCTCGGATCCGGAAGCACCTGGGCGACGCCTCCACCCTCCGTAGCGGCAGCGCCGCTGCTGCGGAGGACAGGGCAGCCGGACCGCCGCTTCCGCCTTCGCTCGACGGGCTACTGCGGACAAGTCCGGCGGCGCTGGCGACCGACCGTTCCGCCCTGGCGGCGGCCCTGGCGGCGACGCGGAGCGATAACCTTGCGGCCGCCATGCTCGCTTACGTGCGCGAGAGCCTCCCGGCGGAGTGGCCGGAGGTCTTCGCGGCCGCCATGCCGGGCGCGTCGCAGGAGACCTGCGAGCGGATCGCCGCGGACCTGGCGTCGGCCGGGCGGCTGGACCTCCTGGCCTCCGCGGCGGCGACGATCATGCGGCAGCCGAACCAGAGCGTGGCGGCCCTCGCGTGGCTCTGGAAAACGGCCGCATCGGGGAAGTATCCCGAGGCTCTCGCAGACCTCAGCCGCCCTTCGATGACGATCCGGCTGCTTGCGGCCGCGAACGAACTTGCGCTCACGCCGACCGCCGACCCATACGGGTCCGGTCTCAACAAGGACAAGGCCCGTCAGCACGATCTCCTCTCGCAGGTGCGGCGGACGCTGTCGGCCCGCGACTTCGCCATCCTCCACGACATCCTCGACCACACCGACGCCGGCTGGGCCAAGGAAATCCGCACGGCCGTCTCTCGCAATTCGGGCCTCACGGACCACCTCCGGGTCCAGGTCCTCGACGTGCTTGCCCACAGCCATCCCGTGCCGCTTGGCAAGATCGCCGCGCCGTGGGAGGATGAGGGCGTGGTCTATACGACCGAGGCGGCGCTGGAGGCCCGGCGCCGGGAGTTCGACAACCTCATCCACGTCAAGTTGCCGCAGAACTCAAGCGCGATCGGCGAGGCGGCGGCGCGCGGCGACCTCTCGGACAACGCCGAGTTCACGGCCGCCCTCGAAGAGCGGGACCGACTGACGGAACGCGCGAACGCCATGCAGGCCGACCTTACCCGCGCCCGGCCCATCACCGGCCCCATGCGAGAGAGCAAGACCGTCAACGTCGGCACGGCCGTCCGCGCCCGGCGGCTCTCAAGCGGCGAGGTCGAGGAGATGGCGTTCCTCGGTCCGTGGGACGCCGATACGCAGAAGGGGATTTACTATTACCGTGCGCCGCTCGCCCAGGCGTTCATGGGCCGCCGCGCTGGCGAGGTGGTGACCCTTCGGACCGAGACGACCGAAGAGCAGTGGGAAATCCTCGAAGTCCGCCCGGCGGTCTGAAGTTTTGCCCGCCAGTCACGCGCCACCACATACCTTTGTTGTGCGGGGATGTCGAGGCCACGTGACCGCGCATAAAATCGGCCGGACTTCCGCTGGAAGTCCGGCCGCTTGATTTCAATGGACATGCTTATGATTGTAAATGACCAGATACCCAAAGAGCGATATGGCCAAAACCAGATTGATCGGGAAAGGTGAATCTTTGAAGGAGGCCAGCACGGCCCAATACTCGGCCTTGCAGATCGATGCCACAAAACTCAGTAACAGAATGCCGAAGGCAGTTCGCTTCATGTCTCTTATGGTCGCGAATTCTATTCCTGTTTCCCCTCTGCGACCCCAATAAATCAAAATGCAAAAAAGCTTGATTGATTGAGGCCGCCTTCTCATGGGTCAGACTCCTGCCCATGGAGGCGGCAATGAGATTTGCGCAGTCATGTCTTTTCCTCCTGACAAAGCACCGTTGCGGCCTACTCGGGGACGGTGGCCGCGTCCGCCCGAATCGGGTCGCCAGCCCGTGGCATTCGGCGCCAAGTGCCTCCAATTGTCTAGCAGTGTGCATGATCATGACCGACAACCCCCGGTAACGACTGCTCCTTCTGAACGTATTAACTCCCTAGAACCCGAAACTCGTCCCACCTTAACAACTTATACGAGACGAATCCGGCCCTTGCCATTACATTCCGGCAACGCCCTTCCGTCGCCAGCACGGGCACGCCTAGAGGTTGGCGACGGACACTTGAACAGGTAACGGGCGGGACCAGCGGACTCACCATCCGCAGGTCGAGCCGACTTCATAGGAAGGCGAGCCGTGCGGGGCCGCTAAGCCAACGAAGGCGGCCGGGAACTTTTCCTTCGCTGACTTTCTTGCCTATCCCGTTGCCTTGGCACGGCGTCTCACGCGACCGAGAGGTCAATAAACCCTATCAATCTGAGTACCGTGAATCCATATCTATGGACCACGAGTGACCACAGCCGAGAACAGGGAAGTCGGTAGAAGATGTTGGGGCAGTACATCAAGACCCCATAGTTGAGGCTCTCTGGGTCGGGGAAGTAATTGGGAACCAGGGCAACCACACGAAATCCTGCCCCCTGGTAGTAGCGCACCATCTTGTCCTTGCTCTTGCTGTTCTTCCCATGCACCCACTTCTCAATGCTATAACGGTCAGAGACCATGCTGTAACCAGGAACGCGGCTCCCCAAAAAACAGCCGCGCACTCGGTGTTCAATGCCCATACGCCACCCCGCCAGTTGAAGCTGAAGGCCCACTCCGGGATGGCCAGGAGACACCGAGAGGTTGACGCCAAACAGATATTCGCCCTCTGGCATGTGGCTTCGACGGATGGTGCCTTCGTCCGTGAGTTGGCCCCAACTCCTCGTGTCGGCGCACAACGCATCCACCCGTTGAAACGACAGGTAGCCCACGACTTCGCGTTCGGTCAGAGCAACGATTTGACCCGCTGGGAACACGCGGATTCGAGATTCCAGCATTTCAGCAGAGGCGCCTTGGGTGCCCCAGGCGATCTTTTCGAGTATCAACATCGACGGTAAATCGTCCTGTCGCGCGGGACGAATGTCATACCCGCGCCCATTGAGAGCAAGGAGCCGTTCAGACATCACCCATTTCCCCCCTCGTAAGTGCAGGCCAGGATTTTCGGCAGGCACACTCGCATCGGGCGGTTTCATGCAACAGCTCCGCCACATCCAAGGTCTGACGATAACATTCGAGGGCTTTGATCACACGAGCGTCGCAAGCGCCGCAGTTGTGCGGTACTTCTAAGGGTTGGGGTTCGTCGTCAAACGTTCCAACGCGAACAGGCCCGAAGGCGGCGGTTTGTCGAATCGTCTCAACGACCGACCACAGCCAAGGAGCACGGTATTCCCTTTGTCGCCATTTCTCATAAAGCGGCGTTCCCGCTTGAACCATAGCGCACGAGAGGGAGACGGTGTGCGAGCCGGCCTCAAACGCGACGCGGATACTTTCTGCCGCGTCTTCTATGGCCTTCTGTTCACTCAAGGCAGGCGGCTTAAGGAAAATGTATGTCAATGCGAGCGCGCCGCTTTCTCGAATCGCGCGGATCGCCGCTGCATAGCAGTCTATGGTCAAGCCTTTGTTGAGAAGGCCGTTTCGCACCGCATCCGTGGCGCTTTCGAGGCCCACGCCGACCTCCAGCGCCGTTTTGCCCAGGATGTTGCGCAGGCGAAGCAAACGGTCTTTGGAAACAAACTCGCAGCGCGACTCGATGAAGAGTCGAACGACATGCGGGTGTCTGGCAGCCAGATCTGCAACGTACTCTTGGGTCCGAATGGGCACTTCGTCAGGGTTCAAGAAACTACCGCCGTTGAAAACGCAGAGGACTGTGGGAACGTTTCGCACAGATCGTAGTTCCCTTTTCACGTAGAGAGCGCATAGCCAATGCGGCCAAGGCTTTCCATTCAACGTGAACTTCGTCTTCGCGCTGAAAGGACCATTGAACCCGCACATCGTGCAGCCCCCGTGAGGCTTGGTGGCCCAAGCGCAGCGGCCAGCGGGAATTGCCAGGATTGCCTTGTCAACGATTATCCCAGAATGTGGGTCGAACTCTTCGGATACACGCAAGCGCGTCTCTCCTGTTGTTTAAGCAGACTTCTTCGCTGACATTTTGACAAACCCGCGAAGCGGGTCAGCCAACCGGGCCACCGTCACCCGCAGGTGCTACCTGCTTCGCTCGATATTATGAATGACCAATTCGTCCTTTGCCAATACATTCCGGTTCTACCCTTGCATCCCCGCCCTCCGTACACGTATAGATCAGATGACGGACAATCGAATACGAGACGGGCGCGGAGGGCGGCAACACAACGGCCGCGCTCCCCGGCGGGTCGCGGTTAAACGTGGGCGGTAGAAACTTCGCATTACTTGCGTGGCAGGCGGATGGTGAAGGTGGTGCCTTCGCCAGGGACGGACCGGAGAGTGATGTGGCCGCCGTGTTCCTCGACGATCTTCCTGGCGGCCGCAAGGCCCAGGCCCGTCCCCTTGTGGCCCTTGGTGGAATAGAAGGCCTGGAAGATCTTGGGCTGCTCCTCGGGCGGGATGCCCGGGCCGTTGTCGGCGATGGTGATGCAGACTTCGCCCGAGCCGGACGCGAGGCGCGTTGCGACCTCGACCTTGCCCGTCAGCGGTATCACGGCCTCGATGGCGTTGGTGAGGATGTTCAGGCAGGCGTGGTGGATGCCGTCGGGGTCAACGGAGATCTCGGGCAGCGTCGTATCGAGGTTCGTGACGAGGGCAACCTCTTTTTCCTTGGCGGCGGCCTGGGCCAGTTCCGCCACCTCGCGGACGATGGCGTTGACGGACGTCTGGACGAGGTTGGGCGGCGACTGGCGGCTGTAGGAGAGCATGTCGAGGGCCAGGTTGTTGATGCGATGGAGGTTGCGGCCGATGATCTCCCAGCCGGTGGAGACCGGCTCGATCTCGTTCCGCTTCAGGCCCGACTCGACCGCGTGAGAGCCGCCCTGGATGCCCTGAAGGATGTTCTTGATGTAGTGGGAGAGGCTGGCGATGGCCTGGCCGACGGCAGCGAGGCGCTCCTGCTGGACTTGGCTGGCCATGAGTCGGGCGTTCTCGACCGCCAGGCCGGTCTGGCATCCGATGGCCGTCATCAACTTCAAGTCTTCCTCGGAGAACCGGCCCTGGCTGACGTGGGTGTCCACGTGGATGACGCCGAGGATCTCGTCGCGGCTGCGGATGGGGACGGCGATGGCGCTGCGGATGCCGAAGTCCTGGACGCTTTCGCCTTCCTCGAACCGCTGGTCCTGCATGGCGTTGGTCGAAAGGACGCCTTCGCCGCGCTTCAGGACGTAGTTGATGATGGTGCGGCTGACGCAGATGGGTGCGGCCTTTTCGGGGGCGGGCTCGCGGTCGCTCGACCCGGAGGCTCTCGACGGGCGCCCCGGTCTACTGCGTGCGGCCGGGGTCGGCGGGGGCGGCGGCTGGCCGCTGGCCGATTGCTCGCGGCGGATCTGCTCGAGGAGTTCTTCCCGGTAGCGGATGGCCTTGGGCACCATCGCGCCGGTCCGCTCGTCCCTGAGGAGGATGAACCCGCGGTCGGCGTCCACCACGTCGAAGATCATGTCCATGATATCTTTGAGGAGGCGATCAATATCATGGCCATGGGCCAGCATCTCGGCGATGCGATAGAGGGCCCGGAGGCCGATGATGCTGGTACGCATCTCGGCCATGTCTTCGCCGCCGACGAACGCCAGATGCGGGTCGCCGCTGGCTGGCGCGGTCGCCATGATGGAACTGTCCACGCGGCCCTCCGTGTCCACACGGATCGGGAGGCCGCGGTGATCCACCAAAGCACCGTCGGTGGGCGGAAGACCCACGGCCAGGATGGTGTTGCCGACACGGATCTGGTCGCCCGTCTGAATGGGCGATTCGCTGATGCGGACGCCGTTCAGAAGCGTGCCGTTGGACGACCCGGCGTCCTTCAGGATGTAGCGATCGCCCTGGAGTACAAGGTTGGCGTGCTGGCGGCTGACGCCCGGATCTCGCAGGGAGACTTCGCACGAGGGATCGCGACCGATGACGGAGTTCTCCCCATCGATCTCGAAGGTCCTGCCGTGGTCCGGCCCTTGAATGACCGTCAGTGTGGGCATGACAATCCGACCGCTCGACCGTGAGGTGTTTAGAAAGCCTGCGGGCAAATAATCGCCACTATAATGTACGGCCGACCTGCCCCCGGGTTGGGAAAAAAGTCCCAATTTTTCTTCGGCTTTCCTTCGGGCAGACCGATTACTGGTCCTGCGCCGAAGCGCTCGTTCGGCCTTCCGAAAGACCGTCAGCCAAGCCCTGGCCAAGATTCAGACTGGCGACTATGCCGACAATGAATCCACCGACCCATTTTACCGTTTCGGTGTCCCGTCCGGCTAGTACCAGTGCCACTACAGCAACAACGCCCACCAGGCTCAGGATCATCTTCTTGCTCTTCAAGAGTTCCATCGCAAGTCTCCCAATTCAAAGACGTCCAGGTCACACGGTTGCCAAATGTCCTATTGGAATGGTCGTTTTGCCCTAACAGGCGAGAAGACAACATCGATGAGGACCTTCACGCCGCGCTCCCCTGCATCGGCGCTGCAGCCTTGCTGATCCCCGCCCGGATCGTGATGCCGCCGAGGGCCGCCAGGATCATCTTCATGGTGTCGAGCGTCCCCGAGTCGCCAGACGTCCAGGCGATGACGGCCGCCAGGATCGCCGCCAAGCACACCAGGTACGTCTTCTTCCCACTCAGCCACGCCTTCAGACTGTTCACGGTTGGTTCCTTTCCCTGAATGAGTTCGATGATCCGGGTCCGCGAATCGCGGTCAAAACCCGAGGGCGATGAGCGCCATCTCCCCGGCCGCAGCGAGCACCGCATCTCGAACGTGTTCCCAGAACGTCTTGTCGGCCGCACTAGAGGCGTTGGCCACGATCCATTCGTCGTTGAGGCTGCCCCAGGCGCCGAGCAGTTCGTCGTCGGTCGCCTTTGCAAGCAGGGCCTTGTAGGCCGCGCCCTTGTCGCCGGACAAAAGAAGATTGATCCAGGCCCACATTTCGGCCTGGGTCATGGCGAGAATCTTCGGGCCGTACTGGTCAATGAGCGGGCCGAACTGATCCTTCATCTTCTCCGGCAACAAGGCTTTGAGTTCGTCGAGCGTTTTCGGCAGGTCCATGGTCCTCTCCTTCCGGGGTGTTCCGGCACGGAACGCCCAAAGCCCTCAAAATCGCTCACTGGGCCGGCGGCGCCGTCGTAGTCGTTGTGGTCGCAGTGGATGCTTTCCCGTTTTTGGCGTCCTGCACCAGGTGCATCGTCCGGTCGCATAGTTTGACGCAGGAGACACTGAACCTGTGGGCCTCAAGGTCGCTCGTGATCTGTTTCTTGAGGTCGTCGGATACGGCCGGAAGCGTCAGGATCACCGCCGCCGTATGCTCATGGGCGGTGAGGCCCTCAACGTTCCGCGCTTGGGCCTCATCGAGGACGACCACCGTCCTGTCGGTGAGGTCCGAGTATTTTGCGTTCATCACCACGCCGCAGCCGCACACCAAGACTACGGCAACCAGCCCTACGGCAAGACAGGTGATGCTGAGGGTGCGAATCATTTCCATTCTCCTTTTTCAGTCTCTGTGCGAGCCCGGTCCGGTTCCGGCCGGGCGATCGCCGAAGCCAGCCACTCGCGCATCTCGCGGCGAAGATCCCGAAGGTCCTCGCGCGTCTCAGCCCGGACGGCCGCCACCATCTGGACGGTCGCCGGGTGCGGCTGGGCCGAGTGCTGCTCAAGCCAGTAACCGAAGCCGGCCAGGTTCAGCCCGCTGCTGAAGAGTTGTCCGCCTACCACCAGCGCGATCACGAGGCGCCGCAGCGTCCGGATCTCGTCCCACGTGCGCTGGTTCGCCTGGCGCTGTTCGGCATGGATGGCCTCGCAGACACCTCGCGGCACGTAAGGCCCCAGGCCCGGCGACAACTTATCCGTGGTACTCAAGGTCCACCTCCGCGATCAGCCGGATAGGGCCGGACACGGCCAGCCCTTCCCGGTACGTGCTTGTGTAGTCAGGGCCGCCAGGGATCCAGGCGGATCGGTCGGCGGAGTCGGCTCGGGTCGAACGGATGGTAAAGGACGTGTCCACATCCGTGTGAACCGACGCGGCTGGCACCTCGATCCGCTTCGGACCCAAGGAGCTTGAGGCAAAGGAGCCAAGTACGGTGCCATCGCCGTCCACGACCTCGGCCGTAAAGGTGTCCGAGAAATCCGCCGCTCCGGACGGAGCGGCCGTGGTGAAGTCGAGCCACGCATGCTCGACGCCATATCCCTGGAACCCGGCTGTCGCGAACGTCGCGCGGAACTGTCGCGATTCCAGAAACCATTGCTGGCTCATGCCGTCGTCGAATAACTCGGCTCCCATCCCAACGTCGTACGCGAGACCAACGGTCTGGCCGTCGTCATCACCATCGAACAGCGCGAACGTGGCTGCGCGGTCCGCCGGCCAGTCCTCGATGCCGAAGGTCAGCCGGTAAACGCTGTCGTGCCGCACGCTTTCGGAGAGCGTCGGCAGAATCCGCAGCCGGTCCAGCCGGTTGATGGCCGCATAGAGTTCATTGAAGAGGACCGCATAGGGCGGCGTCCACCTGTGCAGGGGATCCCCCTGGCCGCCGGTCGCTGTCAGGTCATAGGTCCATTCAGAGCCGCCGAAGGCATCCTGACAGAGATGGGCCAGCGTATAGAGGTCCTCGCGGCTCGGGTCCCACCACCGCAGCGGCCACGCCAACAGGAGCATTTGCTGGATTTCGTACTGGAAGTTCGCCATGGTCTGAAACGGGGCGATCGTGCGACCGGCGGGCGTCCCGCGAAGCGGGTCCCACCGGTCGAATGCGTGGGGCACATAGCCAGCCGGGACGAGGCCATTGCGCTCCGCCAGCGCTGAGCGGACTTCGTTGATGACAAAGTCCGTGTCCAAAGCATCGCCCCGATGAGCAGGCCACCAGTTCAGTGTCCATGGCATTGTCAGGCTCCCGGCGCTTCCGCGTCAGACCATGCGCGGCGGGTGAAGGAGGATCGTCCATCCGGCAGGCGTCATGAAGATTCGCACGTATCGGTCGAACTGGCTAGGACCGGCCAGGTATCCCGCCTCGTCACTCCAGAGTTCCCCCAGGTTCGGCACGCCCGTAATAGGGTCGCCGTCGTCCACAAAGCCGCCGCTTTCGCGCCGCACGGGCTGGACGGTGTAAGCCCCGCCGGCATAGGAGACGATTCGCGCGAGCAGATCGGTCGCGGCGATCCCGACCTCCGCGAGATAGACCATTTCGGGCGGTGAGCGGCGGTCCAGCCGCTCTTCTGTCCGGACAATCGTGTCCTCAGGGACAAAGTGCGTTTTGGACACTGCCTCCGCCACGTTATGGATGGTGATCTGTTGAAGACCGTCCGGGACCGCCTCCCACGTGACGTGGCCGGCAGAGTCCACACCGGCCGGTCGCACTTCATCGCCGTAGTATCGTTCGTCGGGCGGGTTGCCGGGCGACCCACTGGTGATGCGGCACCAAAGGAGCCGGTACGGCGGGCCGCCCGGGGTGACCTCGGCCCACTTTTCCGCCGGGCGAGCCATGTCCACCTGCCGCTCGACGCGCTGGTCGCTTGCAGCCACGTTTGCGTAGATTTTCAGTCGCTCTCGGCCCATGGTTTCCGGCCTCATTCCAGTTCGATTTCCGTCCGCGGCGACGGGGCAAACCAGTGGCAAATGCGCCGCACGATCGGGGCCGAAAGGTATCCGGGGCACTGCCGCGCCAAGTCCAGGCGCCGACCGCGGATACCCGGAATTCGCTCGCCCACTCGATGCCCCAAGGCCAGGTGAGGGATTTCGATTCGCGCGGGCGATGGGCTTCGCCGGTCGGCCGCGTAAGCCGCGTCCACGAGTTGCTGAAGCCGCGCCGTGTCGTCCGCCTCGTCGGCGCCGCCCTGACCGTAGAAACGGCTCGACGTCGCGACCTGTCGGTACCGATATGCCGTCGGCGCGCTGATATGCCGCGTGCGGCCTGGCAGGCCTGCCGCTCCTGATTCGATCCGTTCCGCCACAAGGCAGGAATCGCTCTCGATGGATGCCGTGACGCGGACGCGCACCAGGCCGCGCATCGCCGCTGCAATGTACCGTGGCGGCAACGGATCGTCTGAGAAGTACAAGCCGCACTCACTTGTCAGAACTCGCGCCGTCATCGCCGGCTGCTCCCAGGTCGAGCCGCCGTCCAGAGACACTTCGGGGTACACGCCGCGGCTGCGGCCGAGGGCGTCGCGAGAGAGGCACTGGAGCAAACGCCGGTTGCGGCGTACGTACAGCCCACCCTCGAAGAGACCCGTGAGGTCCGGCGGCGATCCCCGGTCGTAGGGGCTGGCGCTGTAGCGCCCCGTCTCGTTGAGGACCCACTTACGGAAGACGTCGCGGACCGAGTTGAAGTTTGCGCTGCTGCTCGGACTGAAATCGTCGGGATTATAAGTCGCCAGCGCGTCGTCCCACCCCGCCACAAGGTCGAATGTCGCCTCGTAGATCTTCCGGTCGCCCCTGGCCACATAGCGGCGTGGTGCCGTCTGGAAGTGCATTTCGACGGACAGGCAGGCAAAATGCGTAACCGAAGGATCGTAGCGCTCCCCGACGCACTGGTGTGCCAGCCAGCCACTGGGGCCCGAGTTCGGACCGAGTATCTCGAGCCTGCGGCTCACGCCTGCCGGTCCGGGTTCGACCGCAAACAGCGCTCGCGCGCCTGCCAAGTCCAGCAGGGCCGCCAGCGCCTCCCCCAGCGTGCGTCCTTCCAAGGCCACATCGCGGATCACAAGTGGTCCGAGCGCCGCCTGGATTTCGCTCCGCGGCGGCACGCTGATGGCGTCGGAAGCACCGGACTCGGCCATGATATAAGCCACCGCTTCGTCCAAGGTCCAAGCCGCGGCTTCCGGAGACCCGGCTGGCGCGAAGACCGTATACGGTTCGCCGCTGCCGGGGTTGTAGACTTCGGCGGATGCATTGGGCCGGCCGTCCGGGTTAAAGGCCAGGGCCAGCCCCCGCACGAGTTCGATGCTGCCCCCCGCCGTCCTGAGACGCTGGCCCTCGACGCGCCGACCGAGTAGTTCTCCGGCCGCATCCTCGGCCTCAAAGCAAAGCATCTCGCCGTCGGATTCCAGACCCATTTTGATCTGCGTGATCCGGCCATCAAAGAGGATCAGGTCCTCCCGCGAGGCGCCGGGCAATACCCCCGCCCGCAGCAGCGTGGCCGTCACCCGTGCCCCTGGACGAATCTGGGCCGCCATGCTCTCCAGCCGCACGGCCTCCGTCATGCCCGGCGCGAGCCCGAAACCCGCCGAGAACAAAGCCCGAGGTGCAGCACTTGCTTCCGTCTCCAGCCGGTCCAGGCGCACCCGCGGTGCCGGGGCGCCGTCTATCTGAACCTCCGTTTGCGGCGGCTCGATCACCGGGGGGCACAACTGGCGGCCGACCCATACTCCCACGTTCGGCTGAAGCGTCACAGGATCGCCTCCGCTTGCAGGGCGTCCACGCAACCTGGCGGCTGCGCATCTGGTGTCACGCGGGTGATAGCCGGCTGTTCATCCCACGCGCCGTCGGCCGACACGGCTCGGACCGCCAGTTGGTGTTCAAGGCCGCCGATCAACTCACCGCTTTCCCATGTGTAGGAGTTCTGGGCACCTCGATAAGCAACCTCACCGAGCGGCACCTGGTAGTCGAGTGTGCCGGTGCCTCCATCTCCAAAGATCAGGAAGGCCCGGGGGAGGACGCCCCCTAGGCCCGCCCGCCAGCGCCAATCGAGACGCGCTTTCGCCCCGGGCCGCGGCCAGGCACTCAATGCGAGAACACCCGCGGGCCGGTCCGGGACGCGGCAACCTTGCCAGTCCAGTTCGAGCCGCACCTCACCTTGCGCGGTCGGGCTCTCGATGCCACGCGCATCCACAGGCCGGATGCCGAACCAGTGGACGGCCTCGGGCGCAAGCGCACTAGTCCTCAGGGAGCAGATGTGGGGACCGGCACGCGCGTAAGGCTGCGCGTAGTCCAGCACCTCGGAACCGGGGCCGACTGCATGATAAAGGTTGTAACCGACGTCGCTCGACTGGGCCTCAACGCTCTCCACTGTGGGCGTCGCCAACCGGTCGGAGGATGACCAGAGCGTGGCCCTCCATTGAAACCATTGCCCAAGAGGCAACGAGGACGGCTCGCCGTCGTAGGAACCCCATTCTGCGAGGGGATCCCCGAACTCGTCCAGTTCATCGGCGGCGCGGGTCTCCAAGGTGACGTCGGTCCCTGAAGGAAGTCCTTGTTCGGCAACAAGATCCTTCCACACGGCCTGCGTCCGATCGGTATCGAATGTCAGTGAAACATATGTACCGGAGGCCCGCAGCCGCTGTGGAGTGAAGTTTGCCGCGTACCGCGCGGCGCTCGAAAGGCGCACTTCGTCCAGAATCACGTCGGCCGCCTGAGTCGGATCCGAGTGGCCGAGCATGAGCAAATGAGTGCCGGCCGGCAGGCCGAATACGCCTCCCGTCTTCTGGGCCCGGAGAACTCCGTTTATGAAGAGCATGGCATGGTCGGGGGCGCTGACGACGATCGCCATGTGCCACGGGTCGGTCGAGGCGATGATCGCGTCCAGGTCGGCGCTGGTCCATGAGATGCTCCAACTGCCGCTTGACTTATGAAGAGTAACAGACATGCCGGTCTGGCTTGGATTGGCCCCGCGATGAAACTCAACATAGAGCCATCCTGCACTCCAATCTATGTAATAATGAAGCGGAATGACTAATTGGCCCACCGGGGGGAGGATCAATTGGCGGACCCAGAGTTCCACGGTAAACACCGGCCGCTCAGGTTGATTCGTGAGCGTAGCCACCATTCGGTCCACGTTTGTGCGAACAAACGAGTATCCTTCATCGCTGGGGTCGGCGCCGTAGTTGGTAAAGGGGTGGCCGTTGCCGGAGACGTCCCCAAGTCCGGTTCCTTCGCCCTGGCATCCGCCGTCGTGCAGATGCCACAGACCCACGGTGTTTGAATCGGCGGCTAGTTCGTTGAAGTCCACCCTCAGGCCGACGAGGGGGACAATCCGCGTCCTGTCGCGATGGCCCTGGACGAAGTTGGTCTGGTCCATCCGAAACGTAGGCATCGTCCCCTCCGAAGCATCAAACAGAAGCCAGGTCCACCTTGTACGTGGCCGATCCGAGGCGGATCCGCCATTGGCCCAGATCGGATCGCACCCATTGTTGGCCGTCGGCCGGCGAAGTCGGATCGGTGGTCACAACGGGAACCTGCCAAGCCGCCGCGTCGAGCGCGTCGAAGTTGGCGTTGAGAACGGCATCCCAGTCGTTCACCCGCTCCCCGTGGGCCGGTTTCTCGAGGTTCAGGTTCGGCGTGAAGGTTGAGGGCATCAGGATTCTCCTTCTTGGCTGCCCGGCCGGCCCGAAGGCGGGCGGGCGGCTGGCGGTCACACGTCCGGACTGGGTTCCCAGTCGAGCATGGCGATCCCCGCCTGAGGGTCGTAGGAACTCAAGCGAAACTCGGTCGGTGGCCGCGGAACCGGCGTGACGTCAACCGACACGTCGGCGGCCGTCGCCTGACGGTTGCCCGCCCTGTCAACCGTCATGACGGCAAATCGCCATGTCCCAGGCTCCAAGCCGTCGGAAGTCCACTCGTAGCACGCGGCGCTGCGGCCGTAGCCGCCCACGCCGAAGCCGCCGCAACCGAATCCCCATCGCGCCTGGCCCTCCTCCGCGGCCGGGATTGGCGCCTCGTTGAGCGGCATCGTGTAATCAAGCGTTCCGGTCCGGCCGTCTGCAAAGACATCGAATGATTCAAGACCACTGTCCAGATACAGGCCCGCCTGCCATGTGAGTCGCACTCGAGTCCCGCACTCCGCGCCGAAGCCCGTTAAGTCGGCGCCGAAGTCCGTCCAGCAATCAGCGGCGTCCACCGCGACCACCTCGACCAGCAGCATGCTTTCCACGCCATCGCGCCCAACGGGCGCTGAGACCACTAACCGCCGGTCATCGGATTGGACCGTCACCCCCGCCAGATGCCCGTTAACGTACACTTGGTGCCAGCGACCTTCCTGGTTGGAGTCCCACGTGACCTCCACGGCGCCGATTGAAACGGCCGGCTCGCCCGCGACGATATCGAGCGCCAGAGGGCGGATACAGACGCGCGTAATGCCTTCCTTCACGTAAGGCACGGTTACCTCGTCAGTTGGCGATAGGTGATCCGATACGGCTGGTGCCACCGGGTGCCAACCTGCGGCGGGCCCGACCGTTCGAACCGCTCCAAGCGGCAGTTCAGGTAGTCCACGCCCGAGGGCGTGGTCAGGGTGTACGGGCGGCCGTCAACAAAAGATTCGATGGCTGCTTCTGTCATGGCGAGCGCCTCGGCCGACGAGGCCGAAAGCACGCCGACCTGCACGATCTCGCGCGGCCCATCGCCCAAGTCGAGCGCGAGGCCGCCGGCCAGGCCGTTGAACGTCTGGTCTTTGACTCGGCGCGAGGGGCTGCCGACGGTCACCACGTGAGGCCCGGAGGAGAACAGCATCTCGTCGTCGAGCGACGCGGCGCCAATCATCGCCTCCGACCCGTATCCGGACGCGCCGTCGAAGGCGAGCGACGTCGGCCGACCTGGAACCGTCTCCGCCAAGCGGATAGGGCCCAGGCGCGTTGCGCCGACCGGAGGGGCCAGGTCGCCGTCGCCGGGTAGCGGAGGACCATCCTCGGCCGCACCGCCCATCGTCGGTGCCGCGCTGACTGCGGCGCGACATGCCTCGGCCACTGAAACCAGCGATTCGAATGCCCGGGTGCCGGGCACCGCGCGGTCCATGACGCTGACCCGCCACCGCAGCAGGTGGTACCTTGCTACGGGCACCTCGGGCCATGTGAGGGTCTCCACGCCGGCCGGCTCGACCACAGCCGCTACCAGGCGGCTGAGCGGAATCTCCACGGTTTCGCCCGTTCGGGCGACACGAACGCTCCGCACTCCGGGCACGGTCGCCAGCACCTTCGAGAGCGCGTCCAGGATTTCCAAGTCGGACAGGTTCATGAGGTGCTCCTCGGTTTCAGGGCTGCGCCGCCGCGTAGCGCCAGCGACGGCACCCGGAGGGTCCTGGGTTTTTCAGTCGCGGCGCAAACGGTGGCTGGCCAGGTTGCGCACGTCGTCCGGTCGTCCGTCGGCGTCCCGGTCGAGCACGACGCGGGCCTTCGCCACCTCGTCCTCGTACAGGCGCGCGTAATGCTCAGCCTTGCGGGCCAAGCCGCCCGCCTCGGGGCCGCCGGTCGCCTGCCCGCGGTAGATCGTCGCAAGCACCAGCGCGACGCTGGCGCGGCGTAGGCTCCGCCGCTGGGCGATCCAGCGCTCGAGGTCGGATGCGGCGTCGGCCGCATCCGCTTCTAGGCCGAACCGCGCGAGCAGTGCCCATCGCGCCTCCTCGTGCTGAGGGTCGAACGTATGAATGCTGAAAGCGAGGTCGGTGGCGGCCGGCAGAGGCACCCATTCGTCGCCTCGGCCGCCGATGACGCCGGCCAGCAGTTCCGTCTCGCTCTCGACGCTCAGAACCTCGTAGTAACCGTCCACATCTTGAAGGTCATTCACAAGATGGATGACGTGGCCGGGCCCGACCTTGCCGGTCACGAAGTTGCCGCCCTCGGCGACGACCGAGAACGACTGGCTCGTCGCGCCCGTGCCGCGCGCGAGGCACTGATGGTCGAGGACGATCTCCCGCAGAAGCGCGGGCTCCCACTTTAGGAGGTCGGCGTCGGTCGAAAAGTTGGTCATCGCGGCTCTCCTTTACTACTCTGCGAAGTAGCGATGCCACTTCGCTACGAAGCACGAGTGTGCTCCTGCCTTTCGTCCCTCCCGCTTCCCTCCGCCGTCCTGGCAGGGCAAGCCTGCCGTGGCTTGACCGCGGCGGGGAGAGGCGGGAGGTCGGTCCCGAAGAACCGACCTCGTGCACAGGGCTCAGGCGGTGGCGAGGCCACGGATGATGCCGTGGGCCCCCTCGTTCCTGAGTTCCAGCGTGTACTCACCCAGAACCTGTCCCTTCTCGAAGTCGCCGGTGGCGGCCAGCGGCCGGTAGTGGAAACTGCGGCCGGCCAGCGGCGGTACCTGCACCCGGCCGGAGTCCAGCAGGATCAGCGCGTCCCTGGGCACCCACCGCGACAGGACGACGCGCTGGACGCCGAAGTCGCTTTCGTAGACGGCGACCTGGCTGGTGTAGCGAGGATCGTCCGGCGCGTAGAGTCGTGAGCCCGCGCCGAACTGGCTGATGACGCGTTTCTGGTAGCCGTTGACCACGATGAGGTCCACCTGGCCACTCGAGCGCTCCCAGATCCGGCGCAGGGCCGTGTTGAGTTTCGTCTCGTCCAAGTTCGCCCCGCTCGGGAACCCGTCGGAACCCGGAACGAAGTGGTTTGTGACCAGTTGCGGCACGATGCCATTCATCGTGCGGCGGACCGCGTCCGAGCCCTCCTGGTCGGCGGCCGGCGCGATGCCGTTGAGGACGGTGTTCTCGATGTCACGCAGGAGTTCCCTCAAGGCCTTGGTCTTCTGGAAGTCGAGTTCGTCGGCCACGCTGAGGTGTCGGACGGCCAACTCGCTGCCCGAGACCATGACCGTCTTCGAGAAGATCTGCGTCCAGTTAGCGCGGCGCTGGCGCAGCGTGAACCGCGCCGCGTCGGCGTCCTGACCCTCGAGGGCCGCGTTGCCGAGGATGAACAGCGTGTCGCCCGACGCCACGGCCTCGGCTTCGGTTCCACCGTACGCGCGTGTCACGGTGATCATGCTCTCGCCGACGTCCGTGACGAGCATCAGTTCCTCGGAGTCCTCGCAACGGACCTGGTCGCCGACGCGGAACCGGTCCGCGTGGGCCACCGACAGATCATCATCAGTCTCGGGGTTCTGCGGCGTGGCCGACAGGGTGTCGGTATTCGGGAGGAGCGAGTCTTCGAGCCACTCATGGTGCGTCGAACGCGCCTCCAGTCGGGCGTCGCCCAGGGCGTCCAAGAGCGGCGTCTCGAACGGGCTGACAATCCCGACGAGGTCCGATACGTCTTCCGCGATCTCGGGCAGGGCCGCGCCCGCCGAGTAGGTTGCTTTTCCGGTAAACGGCATGGGGTGCTCCTTTCAAGTGTTCTTGATTGCTTGTTTTTTAACGGCACGGCCAAACGACGACCTGCTACCGGCATCTGCCTCTAGGCGCCCTGGCCTCGCCGCGCCCGCATGTAAGCCAGGAGATCGCCGGCGCTACCGGACTCGCGGGCCTGCTCGGCCAACCGTGCGGCCGCGCGCCGCGGCTCGTTGGCTGCGGCAGGCTTGACCGCGGCCGTCGGCGGAGGCAGTGCCCGGCCCGCCGCGGCGGGCGGGGTAGAGGCCTTGCCGCGAAGGTGCGGCTTTTCCTCAAGGAGGCCTTTGGCGAATGCCGCCAGATCGCTTGGGGCGTCGCCGCTCGCCAGCCGCTGGTGGGCCAGCGCCAGGGCCGTCTCCGTATCCGCGCATCCAGCCCGCACGAGTTCGCGTTCCAGTTGGCGGTCGCGCTCCAGGACATCAAACTTCCGGCGCAGGGTTTCGGCCTCGGCGGCTGCCTCGGCGAGTCTGGCTTCCAGCGAAGCGGCCCGTTCATCCTGAGCCTGCCGCAGGTTCTGAATCTCGGCCTCCAGCGCCGCGGCCCGACGCTCCGCGTCCTGGGCCCGTCGGCGGTATTTGATGCTTTCCTGGATGAGCGTCTGCGGCTCCTGCCGCATGACCGTTGCTGCAGGCGCCTCGTCGCGCCCTGGCGGCGGGACCTGGCCCGTGGGGGCTTGAACATCCGTGGACATCGCGTCCTCCTTTGATGATGCTTGCGATCCTTCGCGGCCGGCCAAGGCCGACCCCGAAATGCTCATGTGGAAGACGGTGCGTCGTCGGGTCCGTAACCGAGTTCGCGCAGGACCGTCTCCGACGGAACGCCGAGTTCGCGTTTGGCTTTCGCCTCGGCGAGTTTCCCGGCCATGTCCTCCGGAAGTGGGCTCGGCCAGTGGAGGCGTGTCTGGCGATCCTCCGGATCGGTCCTCAGCACGCCGAACCGGTCCAGCGCTTCCAGGATCAGGCGGTTGGTCTCGACAATGCCCTGGCCGTAACTGACGCGCTTCCGCTGGAGGCGAGCCAGCGTCCCCATCAGGACGACCTTGAGGGCCGTGGCGCTGGTGAGGTTCCCGAGTTGGTCGCGGAGGAGGCCGGCCGCAAGGGGCGTCACGCCGCTCACCTTGTCCATCGCCTCGCGCAACTGCTCGATGTGAGCGGTCTCGCTGGGACTGTCGGCGTCGCCGCCAAAGGCTTCGATAGAAGCGTCGGGATTGTCCGTGGCCCACATGCGGCCTGGGGCTATCGGACGGTCCTCGAACCCCTCAAGGCCCTTGCCGAGGTACATCTTGAAACTCTGGAACGTCACGCGGTTGGCGCGGTCCGACAGACGCGTATTAAGTTCGTCTTGGATGGGGATCAGCGGCTCGACTTCGCTAGCGCCTTCATAGTGCATCGGGTTGGCGAGGTTCTGAATATGGACCACGGGGACGCGGCCAAGGGGGTTCTCGCCTTCCGAGACCAAACGGCCATCCTCGTACCGCTGCCACCAGGCGGGGCCGAGGACCTCGACCACTTCGACTTCTTCGACGCGAGGGCCGGCGCCGCCGAACAGGCGTGCGAGGACCCCGCCGCCGGTCAGCCGGTTGGTCTCGCGCCGGAAAACCTGGATCCACCAACGCAGGCGGCGCCAGTCTCCTTCGTCGAGGACCGGCAGGACCCGCAGGGCCTCGATCGGCTCAAGCGATACCAGGCGACCGGCACGGAGGGCAGCGGCCAAGGCGCCGCCGGCGTCGGCCCCGCCCTCCGCACCAGTGCCGGCCATGGCCGCGTCACCACTTTCCGGGCGCACGCGGATCACAAGGTCCACGAAACCGTACACGGCGCCCAGGAGCGCCAGTTCCTGGAGCAGTCCCACGCCTCCGCTGGATTCCCACACGGCACCCAGGGCCGCTTCGATGACCCGCGCATCCTCCGGCCGGCGGGCCAGGCTCTCCACGGCGAAGGGTTTTGCGGCCAGGAAGTGGACACCGGTGTCAATGCGCCATCCGATGTCATTCTCGACGACGACCTCGCGCCGCTGGAGAGCGGGCTGGGGCACGCCGGATCCGCCATAACTCAGGTGGGACCGGCCGGTGATCCGGGCAGGCAGGCCGAACTCCTGGGCCTGGAAATAGGGCCGCGCGGACGCCATCCAGTCGAAGTTGCGCTCCGCTTCCGGCACGCCGATGCCCAGCGGCGTCACGTCGTTCTTGTAGTAGGCCCACAGCCTGGCGAAGTGAAGCGCCCGATCCGGCGCGGTCTGGCGCACCAAGTGCTCGACGAAGGCTTCCGAAAGTTCGGCGTCCGCGAAGTTCGTGAAGTCCAGTTTCACTGGCGTGCTCCCTCAAGGCTCCTGGTCTGTCTTGCGGCGCTGCGCCGGGCCATCTCGGATCACCTGGGCCGCGCGGACGCCACGACAATAGGCCGATCTGCGGTCGTTGTTTCACGCGTGGCCCGCTACGGCCACGACCCGCGCGTCGCTTCCTTGTGCGTCCGCCGCCGCGCTGCCTCTCCACTAAAGGCCGGCGCGCGGCGTCTTGCGCCATGCTTGGAGTAGATTGTTAGGCGGAATGGAAATGCAACTGCCGCTCCCAAGGCGGGTTAGGGATTTCTGGAGATCGGGGGATTCGTTTTCAGGGTGAGGCGGGTTTGCGCCAGATCCCCTGCTGCGCTGTCCAGAACAAGGGCAGTGTGGAACCGGCAGAAGAACCGGGGGGCCATCTTCACCCGAGCGAGTGGATCTCGGCGTCTACTTCCGCGGCATTTCGGCGGGAGTCGCCGTGGGGCTGGCGGGCTGTTTGGCCACGCTTGGGGGTACCGGTGCGGTCTTGGAGGCGGGCTTCGGCGCAGGTTTCGTCGGCGCGCCACCCGGCGTGAGGAACGGAACGGTCTCCCCCCTAGGGGTGGGTTCCGGTTTGGCGCGTCCGGCCGTGATGATGAGGGTCTGGGCCCAGACGTCCGGTCCGCGGTGTTCATAGAACAGCGCACCGCCGAGACTCAGGTCCGACGAATGCCGCCCGCCGAGGACAAGGAGGCGGGTGGGTGGCAGTCGCACCTCGGCCGCGAGATCCGTCAGGACAAACGATGCCCGCTCCATCCGCTGGGTTATCCGGCCGTCTTCCGACCGAACCCAGTGCATTGCCTCGGGGCCCCAGATCACCTCCGGCACCAGGGCGATCCGGGCGGCGTCGGAATCGTCGGGATCCGAGCGGCAGACAAGGCGGAACTGGGCGAGCGCTTTCTCAAAATGGCGGCCTATGATTCCGCCGGAAGCGTCCGTCCAGATGGTGTCGAGTTGATAGCGCTCGCTGCCGATCGGGATGACGAAATCCACATTCTCGCGGACCAGCACAGTGCTGGCCTGGGTGGTTCGGTCAGGCGTGTCCGTCGCGAGTTCGCTCATGCGGTCAGCCGCCAGTTGGGCCCCGTCGCCGAGCCTCAGGTCGTTGGCCTCCCAGAGGAGTCGCTTCTCGTAGGGGACGTTCGTGGTGCCCAGGAGCCGCCAGATGTCTTCCACCGCGGCATCGGGGCGAAGCCGGTGCTGGAGGCGCACGACGCGGACCTGGAACATCTTCGTGTCGGGCGCCGGACCGCCATCCGCCATCGGGTGAAGGCGAATGGGTTGGCGGGCCGCAGTAGGCCCGCACCCGGCGGTCACGATCATGGCGCCCGCCAGCATGCACGCCACAGTGAAAAGCGGGTGACGCATTAGAGGGAGTATAGAAGCCGTCAGGGCTCTCGTCAACGCCGCACGTCCGCGCCGCGCGCTCACTTGACCTTGGGCCGCATGGGGAGGTCTTCTCGCTTATATGTGAAGAACATGCGTGCGATCTTCTCGGCGAATCCGTTAATGAGGATAGTCTCCTGCTGGCCGGTCTGTTCGGCTTCGACGTCGGGCTGGGTCTCGGCCGAGATCAGCCTGGCATCCGCGAGCACCGGCCAGACCTGCTGGCCGCTGTCGGGGACCACCAGCCGGACCGCCGCCTCCGCGGTTCCGTGGTACACGGTTGAGTTGGGGCTGTCCTTCAAGCGGAAGTCGAACATCTCAATGTGCAGCACAATGTCCACGTTGAAGTATTTGCCGGCCTGAGCCACCGACCAATCGGCGAAGCCAGCCTCGGCCTGCCGCGCCGCTTCAATGCTGCGGGCGGACACGATGGGCCAGCATGCCTGGTTCTCCGCCAGGACCTTGCCGACCGCCTCCGACATGGCCGACTCCAGTCGCGGGTAATCGGATATCAGTGCGGGGTCCTTCGTGTCCACCAGCACCAGGACGCTCTTGCCGTGAAGGTCATACTGGGCTTCGACGGTTTCCTCCGGCGTCATGAGTTCGACCGTCTTGGATAATAAAGCGCCGAGCAAATTGCACCCGGCGAGCGCCACCCCCGCCGCCACCAGCATCAAGACCACAGCTGCCTTCCGCCAGAGCCTGTTCACGACCTGCCTCCACGGACTTCGACCTGATAGTCATGGAACTTGTTCACGACGGCTTGCGCAAACAACCGGTTGGTGTGGATGCGGATCGTCCGCTCGCTGGTCTCCAGGATGCCCGCCGGCCGGTCCTCCGGGAACAAGGTTTCAACGTGCGTTTCGTACACAGGGTTATGTTCGGCGGCCGCTTGGCCAACCTGGATGCGGGCCCTCACGTGGCCGCGCAGCAGGCTGGCCGAATTCTCTTCCACCATCGTGTACTGCTCCAGTTCCACATACAGGATTACGTCCGCCTGGAACGCCTTCGCGATGTCCGTTAGCGACATATTGGGCCACTCCAGGTTCGATTCCTGCCACTTAACCACCTCGACCGGATGGATGATGGTCTTGACCCGAGGGGCCAGGGTCCGCGCGATCTCGTTGACCATGTCCCCGCTGATCTCCACCGGGGCGGCGGGGGCGGAGAACAGAACATCGGTCCCCGCATAGACCACGATCACCAGGCGATCTGCCGCCAGCGGGTACTCGACCTTGATCGTATCCTTGGGATGCCTTTCGGCAAAAGCCCAGGACGCAAGCCAGTGGCAACCTTCAGCACCGGCAGCCGCAAGGCCCAGCGCGGCCACGGTCGCCGCCACCCGCCAGTAACTCCGAGTCCGCATGAGGGCTCCTTCCAGGCGCCGGCCGAGGCCAACCGCCGGCGGTCTCACGTCACCGACCACTTGTAGGCCCACGAGATCAGGGCTATGGCCGTGAGCACCACAACCGCCGCGATGGCGCCGCCGGGCGTCACCAGGCCGAACCAACTGCGCCGGGCCGCCAGGGCCGCAACGTTGAGGATCAGCCCCCCGACCGCCAGGAGGAAAGCGACCATCCCGAAAGGCTGGTTCGTCAGGGCTTCGTAAAATCTCCCGTGGGCCGCCAGGACAAACGAGGTCGTCACACCGCACGTCGGGCATGGATGACCCGTGGTCGCCAGCATGCCGCAGGGAGGCAAACCCAGCAGGGTGTGCGTGCCGATGCCGACCGGCGCCGGCACGAGCATCATGCCGAGCGCGAGGGCCCCGCCCATCGCTGCGGCCAGTGCGGCCTGGGCAAAGCGTTCGGCCGCCGAAGACCGCGGCCACGTCCAGGTTCGAGGCGAGTAGCGCCCGCCGCACTGCGGCGTCCGGCCGTTCGTGGCTGTGACTGCTGCCTGGTCCACCATCGCGCCTTTCCTGCCGAGGAGGGCCACCTCCCGGCACTGGCCCAATCCTAGCGGCATCAACGCTCCAGGTCAACGGGGTAGCCGCGACGGGCAACCTTAAACCCGAAACCCGGAACTCGGAACCCGGAACCAAACTTGAAACTTGGAACCTGGAACCTGGAACTTGGAACTGCCGTTGCCGTAAGCCGCGCGCACTTACGTTGACTTACGTTTTTTTGGCGCCCGGAAAACGCGCTTTTTTGGCAAAAGGGCACCCCCCAGTTACCCCCTCACCCCCTCTGGCGCCCGTGCCGCGAGGGGACAAACCGCGTGCCGAACGCGAATGTTAAAATGGGGTGATAGGCATTTGCCATGAGCGGAGGGGTCTGGAGGGGGGATGTAGGGGGTCATTTGATAGGCAAACGGCATGATGAAGGTAGGCATTCGACCCAATTTTAAAAATGCTTTTTTGATGTAAGTCGCGTTTTTGCAAAACGACTTACAGCAACGGATAGTGACTGAGTGCAACGACCGTACGGGCCGTGCGTTTTGCCGTGTCGCGGAAGCGGAGGCCTTGACCGGAAATAGGTCCCCGGAAAATCCTAAGTTATTGTACACAGGCACCCAAGAGAAGCGAGTGCGGATTTCGGAATACCATTGACATCCGGGGTCTTGTAGACTAAATATAGCAAAGGAGACTGGCGGATGGGAAGGCCCGGTAAAAAGGAAGATAGGCTTAACGGCTTCAAAAGTGTCACAGGGACACTGTTTGAGCACGATTGCCGAACCGAGTCCAAAGAGAGGTTGCCAGAAGCGTACGATCCCGAAAGACCGGAAGCCTCCTATTGTGATTGCATTCCGCTTGAGCACCGAAAACGTTACGGGCAATTCTTCACCCCGCCGCTGATTGCTGACATTCTTTGCGATTGGGTGCTTAAAGGCGATCCCAAGGCCGTTCTTGATCCTGCGGTTGGAACCGGAATCTTGCTGCGAGGTCTTCTTGTTCGAGCCCCCAAGGCAGCAGCCATGGCCTTGGACCGTGACCCCATTGTTCTTGATGCCGCACGCCAAACTTTGAACCGGGAGCATGTCAGTCTTGAATGCTGTGATTTTCTTACCTGGCGGAGTCCTCGGCAGTTTGACGGCATCGTAGCCAATCCGCCTTACCTGCGACATCACGACATGCTTTACGACCACGACATCTTTTGTACGGTCGGCCTGAGGAATGGCGTCAGGCTGTCTCGTCTGACCAACGCTTACGGCTTGTTCATCCTTGAGATTTGTCGCCGGCTCATCCCCGGCGGCCGCGCGGCCATCATTGTGCCCGGCGAATGGCTGAATGCCAACTTCGGCATGCCGATCAAGGAGTTCCTGCTGGCTCGCGGTTTGCTAAGGTGCTTGGTCTATTTCTCACATGCATCTCTCATCTTCGAGGATTCATTGAGCACCGCGTGTCTCCTTCTTATAGAGAAACCTGAGGCGGACGCTTGCCCCGCAGTCACGCTGCGTACGGTTTTCGTGCGGGACGGCGTCGAGGGGGAGGCGCTGCGGGGTTACTTACGCGGAGAGCCGCAGGTGCCAGAAGGCGTCTGCGAGTTTTCGCTGCCGGTGCAGCGGCTGCTCGTGGAGAAGAAGTGGAATTACCTGCTTCAGAATGGCCTCCCCGAAAGGCGTCCGGGGTTCGTTTCTCTGGCTGACTTGGCAAGAACTTCGCGGGGCATCGCGACCGGCGCTAACTCCTTCTTCCATCTTCCCATTTCTGAAGCGAAGCGGCGGGCCATCAGCCCCGAGCACCTTAAGCCGTGCGTGGGAAGGGCCGCGGACGTGAAGGGGTTTCTATTCGACGATCGCGATTTCGACGAACTGTCCGCATCTGGCCGGCCCGCATACCTCGCATGCCTTGAGGGCCGACTGACCGATTCCGAAAGGGCCTATGTCGGCGAAGGGGAGGCGCTGGGGCTTCCGCGCCGCTATCTGCTGGCCTCAAGGTCGCCGTGGTACACAATGGAGTCGCGTTGTGCCGCGCCGGTTTGGGCCGCCGTTTTCGGCCGCAACCGCCTGAGGTTCATATGGAATAAGGCGGCGGTCCGCAATCTGACAACGTTCCACTGCGTTTATCTACGCGGCGAGGACCCCGAATTTGCGGCCGCGCTCGTGGCCTGTTTGAACAGCCAAGTGGTGCAGGACATGAGTCGGCATCAGCAGCGTGTCTATGGAGGCGGCCTGCGCAAGTTTGAACCGCGGGACTTGTTGGAGGTAACCGTTCCAAACCTGGAGGCCGTCTCGCGCAAGACTATCAGGAGGCTCCACGACTTGCTCCTGCGGCTGGATGAAGCCGAGCGCTCTGACGTTGCATCCGTGCAAGCGGTGTTAGGGGAGATTGACGCGACGGTTAACGACGCGGCGGCCGAGGCGACTAACCGAGCAGAGCTTCCTGAAGAAGCACCCCGTCCAATTCCAGTCGGCCGCCTATGGGAACAACAAACGCATCGTGACGACCCAGGTGAGTGACGCGTTCCGCCGCCTGAAACGTTGGCAACTCCGTGAATCGCCCGATCCGGCGTCCCGAAGTGATCGGTATCATGATCGTGGATTTTTCCTGGCTCTTCCTGGGCGTCTCAATCACAAAACCCTCGCCTGAGCCTATGATGCGGACCACGTCTAGGAAGTTGAGGGCGAATACCGAATCGAAGAACACTTGGGCATAGACCTGAGGCTTCCTGTAGCGCTCGATCCAGCGATAGACAATCTTGAGATCCTCGACCTTGACTGTAAAACTCGGGCTTTCGCGGCTGGCCCGGTTGCCTTCGGCCCTTTGTTGTCTCCTCACTTCCATGTATCGGATGGCCCCAACCTTACTCGACCGGACCTCGATTCCGCCGAAACTTTGCGCTACTCAGGGATCTGATTGCTCAATAGGGAGTTCCGACAGGCTCTCTGGCACCGAGATGCAACCGGGAAGCACCAGCAGGTCCGGACGCTTTCCGTACAGTCGCACCACTTCCGTGGCACGCAGGTAGAATTCCTTGAAACCGGGGTCGCCGGCGGCAAGACGTTCGGAACTGCCGTACCGACAGACGTTCCAGTCGGGTCGTGCTTGCCGCATGGCAAAAGCCAGGACATTCTCCGCCCAGTCTCCCATGGCGCGGTTGGCGAGGAACTCGGATCGAGCGTCTGTGGGCACGGTCGGCTTTCGGGCAGGTGCGTCGCCCGGCCCGCCAAACGTGAGGTACCTGGATTCCACGCCCCGATGGCTCAACTGCGCCACCAGCGCTTCCTTCGCCGCTGCCAAGCGGTCCCAGTAACTCACTTGCGTACCTTCCCATGCGACTTACATAGCAGGGCTTCGCACGTGCATTCGAGCGCCTCGGCCAATCTAGCCAGGGTGCGTAGCGTTATGTTCCCTTCGCCCCGCTCAATGGCACCGATGTAGGTCCGGTGAAGGCCGCACCGGTCCGCAAAGACCTCCTGGGACCAGTCGCGCGCCAGCCGAAGGCGGCGCACATTGGCGGCCACGATGTGGTTAGGATCGGCCCGGCTCATGGCGGCATTGTGCCAGGATGGAGACGGAACCTCTACAGACTATATCTAGCATCATCCGGCAGGGAAACCTGGAAACCCGGGGACGCTACCCAGGTTTCCCCGCTCCCTGACGGCTTGCCCGCTCCGGCGACCGTGGCACAGGGCCGGGTGAAAAACGCACGGCCTGTATGGGCCGTGGCACACGCGCGGCTCGGATTTTCATTCCGCATTCCGCACTCCGCATTCCGCACTTCCCGCGCGGGGCTTTTCCTTTTGACAGCGGCACGAAGAGGCGGTTAAAGTATCCTCGCTTTAACGGCGGTTCCTGGAGCGGTTCAACCTTTTGGAAGGAGTGGATTATGGAGGCGTTCGAGAAATTGAAAAGCCTGGTGGTCCAGGCCGAGCCGGACGTCGCGAAGGTGGACGAGGGCAACAAGGCGGCCGGCACCCGCGTCCGCAAGTTCATGCAGGAGATCAAGGGCGCCGCACAGGAAGTCAGGATCAAGGTCCTCGAAGCGAAGACCAAACCGCTATAAAGCATCCCGTTCCCGGATGGGCGCATCGGGACGAAGGCTCAAAGGGACGAAGGTCGCTCGCGGCCGTACCGGCTGCGGCTAAACGAGTTTGCGTTCCTGCCTGCCGGCAGCCTGCTCGCCGGGGCGAGGCAGGCTCCATCTTTATCCACGGTCCCGCGACGAAAGCACAGGCATGGCGCCGCCGCTACTGGTGGACCTGTCGAAGATTGACCTCAGCCGTGTTGTGATGTCAATCGAGGAGATCCGCCAGTACAATCCGCACCGCTACGAGATGGAGCAACTGAGCGGCGTCATCCACCTGGATGCTGCAGCGGGGCAGATCGTGGCGTTCAAGGACGTCCGGGCGGACGAGTTCTGGGTCCGCGGGCACATCCCGGGGCGGCCGCTGCTGCCGGGCGTCCTGATGATCGAGGCTGCGGCCCAGATGTCGAGCCTGTACTATAAGCGGGTGACGGGCGACGCGCGGTTCCTTGGGTTCGGCGGCGTGGATGGCGTGAAGTTCCGCGGCCAGGTGGCGCCGGGCGACCGGCTCCTCCTCTTGGGCCAGGCCGTCGAGATCCGCGGCCGCCGCGCGGTCTTCGATACGCAAGGCGTGGTGCAGGACCGGCTGATCTTCGAGGCGCGGATCACGGGCATGCCGATTTAACGACAGTTCAAAGTGCCAAGTTCAAAGTTCAAAACGACCTTGGACTTTGGGCGATATGTTGTTTTGAACTTTGAACTTGGAACTTTGAACTTTCTTAAGGGAGTTTCTGATGGGTATGGCAGGACGCAAACTTTTCAGTCACAAACACAAGAAGCGCACGGGATTCCGGAAGCGGATGAAGACTCGCGGCGGTCGTGCGATCCTGAAGCGCCGGCGGAAGATCGGCCGGCGGCTTCCAAGCGCCAGGCGCTAGCGTCCGTTCACGTTTGAGATTCCGCGTGCGTGCCAAGCACGCACCCTACATCTCCGCGAGGACCATCCGGATGACCTCTGGCACAACGGCGGCCACCTCCGCGGAAAGTTCCAGGCCGGGGCTCATGTCTTTCGGGACGATGCCGAAGATGACCACATCCTGGGGCGCGCCGCCGAGTTGACGGGCCAACGCCAGCGCCTCAAAGAGGCCCACCTGGTGGAGCGACTGGTCCGCCGCCTGGCGCCGCGCGAGGTCCTCGTCGGTAAACCGCAGAACGGTCGCGGGCTCGGCGTCGGCGTCGAGGGCGTCTATGACAATGACCTTGCGTCGGCCCTCGAGGAGGTCCACGAGGTCGAGGCCCATCGTGCCGCCGTCGCATACCTCGACGCCGTCGGGCATCTTCCGGCCCCGCAGCGCCTGGACGACGTGGACGCCGACGCCTTCGTCCGCGAGGAGGATATTCCCGACGCCGAGAACCAAAACGGTGGGCATGGTGGTTCCAATAAGAAAGTTCAAGGTTCAAAGTTCAATGTTCAAAACGGCATGCCACCCAACGCCGTTAACTATCCTTGGTCTGGCGCCATGATTCGAGATAATAAAAACAACCCCTTTTTGGAGACTGTAGCAACGTTACAGAGCATTTTCTCGCCTTTGGGC
>Ga0315275_10000294_pt1 | contig 41174 bp, 32 predicted proteins | sample YL17G03_0_MG_FD_205557 | JGI IMG/M metagenome (GOLD analysis project Ga0315275, IMG submission 205557) | Sediment microbial communities from Yellowstone Lake, YNP, Wyoming, USA - YL17G03_0 | ecosystem: Environmental > Aquatic > Freshwater > Lake > Sediment | place: USA: Wyoming | collected... | reverse complement strand
GCGCCTTGATCGCCAGTGCCCGACTGGCCGAGATGCTCGCGCACCCTCTCCGGGTCGCAGGCGAGCGCGTCGCCGAGGCTCGTCACCGTCACGCCTTCGGGCAGGCCAACGAGGGCCGACGAGCGCGCATCCAGCCGCCCGTTCACGAACACTAGCCGGTGCCGACCCACGCCGGGCAGAAGGAACGGCGCGGGGTCGGCCCCCGCGGCCGGGCCGTGCGGGAGCGCGAACGCCGTCTCGGTGATCGGCTCGACGCTCGTGAAGCGCCACTCCTCGAGGCCCGCGGACGGGAAGCCGAGGTGCGCGAACCGCGCGATCCCCGCGTCCCGCAGGTCCCTGAGCCACGCGGGCACCGACGACGCCCCGTTCGCCGCGAAGGACCGGTGGGCGGCGACGTAGCGCTCGGTCGCGGCGGCGTGTTCCGTCATCGATCGTCGCTCCCCGTCACACGGCCGCCTCGACCCGGAGCCAGTCGTAGCCCCTGGCCTCGAGTTCGTGCGCCAGTTCCTTGCCGCCCGACTTCACGATCCGTCCGTCCGCGAGCACGTGCACGTAGTCCGGCGTGATGTAGTTCAGCAGGCGCTGGTAGTGCGTCACGACGATGGTGGCGTTGTCCGGGCGCCGCAGCGTGTTCACCGCGCTGGCCACGATCCTGAGCGCATCGATGTCGAGTCCCGAGTCGGTCTCGTCGAGGATGGCCAGCTTCGGCTCGAGCACGGCCATCTGCAGGATCTCATTGCGCTTCTTCTCGCCGCCGGAGAAACCGTCGTTGACCGGCCGGTTCATCAGCCCCTCGTCGAGATCCACGACCTTCGCCTTCTCCTCGAGCACGCCGATGAAGTCGATCGGGTCGAGTTCCTCGAGGCCCCGATGCTTGCGGATGGCGTTCAGCGCCGAACGCAGGAAGTAGGCGTTGGTGATGCCGCGAATCTCCACGGGGTACTGGAACGCGAGGAACACTCCCTCGCGGGCCCGCTCCTCGGCCGCCATCTCGAGCAGGTCCTTGCCCTCGAACGTCACGCTGCCGCCTGTGACGGTGTACGCCGGATGGCCCGCGAGCACTCCAGCGAGGGTGCTCTTGCCCGAGCCGTTCGGCCCCATGATGGCGTGCACCTCGCCTGGATGCACCGCGAGGTCCACGCCGTGGAGGATCTCCGTGCCCTGGACCGTCGCCCGCAAGCCTCTGATCTCAAGCATTGCCCGGTACTCGCTCCGATTCGGTTAGCCGACGCTGCCTTCGAGGCTGATGCCGAGGAGATTCTGAGCCTCGACGGCGAACTCCATCGGCAGTTCGCGGAAGACTTCCTTGCAGAACCCGTTCACGATCATCGACACCGCGTCCTCCGCGGATAGGCCGCGCTGCTTGCAGTAGAAGATCTGGTCCTCCCCTATCTTCGACGTGGACGCCTCGTGCTCCATGATGGCGGTGCTGTTGCGCACGTCGATATAGGGGAAGGTGTGCGCCCCGCACTGATCGCCGATCAGCATCGAGTCGCACTGGGAGTAGTTCCGCGCCCCGGTCGCGCTCTTCAGTATCTTCACCTGACCGCGGTAGGTGTTCTGCCCCCGCCCGGCCGAGATGCCTTTCGAGACGATAGTGCTGCGCGTGTTCTTCCCGATGTGGATCATCTTCGTGCCGGTATCCGCCTGCTGGCGGTTGGCGGTCACGGCCACCGAGTAGAACTCGCCGACCGAGTTGTCGCCCTGGAGGATGCAACTCGGGTACTTCCAGGTGATGGCCGATCCGGTCTCCACCTGGGTCCAGGAGATCTTCGAGTTCACACCGGCGCACTTGCCGCGCTTGGTGACGAAGTTGTAGATGCCGCCGCGCCCGTCCGCGTCTCCCGGGTACCAGTTCTGCACCGTCGAGTACTTGATCTGGGCGTTGTCGAGCGCGACGAGTTCGACGACGGCCGCGTGCAGTTGATTCTCGTCCCGCATCGGTGCCGAGCACCCCTCGAGGTAGCTGACGTACGCCCCCTCTTCCGCCACGATGAGCGTCCGCTCGAACTGGCCCGTGGACAACGCGTTGATGCGGAAGTAGGTGGATAGCTCGAGCGGACAGCGCACACCCTTCGGGATGTAGGCGAAGGAGCCGTCGCTGAAGACCGCCGCATTCAGGGCGGCGAAGAAGTTGTCGGTGGAGGGTACGACGGAGCCGAGGTATTTCTCGACGAGGTCCGGGTGTTCGCGGACCGCCTCCGAGAAGGGGCAAAAGATGATCCCTTCCTTGGCGAGCGTCCCCTTGAAGGTCGTGGCCACCGAGACGCTGTCGAACACTGCGTCCACGGCCACGCCGGTCAGGCGCTTCTGCTCGCCGAGGGGGATGCCCAGCTTGTCGAAGGTCTCGAGGAGCTTGGGGTCCACCTCCTCGAGGGTGTCCCACTTCTTCTGGTTCTTGGGCGACGAGTAGTAGCGGATCGCCTGGTAGTCGATCGCTCCGTACTTCACGTTCGGCCAGCGCGGCTCCTGCATCGTGAGCCAGTGCCGATAGGCCTTGAGCCGCCAGTCGAGCATGAACTGCGGCTCGCCCTTCTTGGCCGAGATGAGCCGGATGACGTCCTCGTTCAGTCCGGGCGGCACGGTGTCGGAGTCGATCTCCGTGACGAATCCGTACTTGTACGGCTGGAGGACCTGGGATTCGATCGACGTCATGCCTTCTCCCGTAGCGGCTTCGGCGATGGCACGGCCTCGACGCCGACCGCGTCGACGGTAATCGCGTACGTACAGGCATTGGAGCCCTCCGCGATGCTCTCGCGGCGCTCCACGCCGGCCGCGAGCACGTCGGTGAGGAACCGCGCTTCGGCAGCACAGATCTCAGGATAGCGCTGGGCCACCGCGCGGATGGCGCAATTATGCTCGGCCAGCGTGATCGCGCCGTTCTCCGTCCTCCACTCCGCCATGTACCCTTCATCGGATAGCAGCCGCACCAGACGCTGGAGCCGGAGTTCAACCGGCTGGTCGGCCAGTTCGATCTTCAGCTGCTCAGAACGGGAACGGAACTGCTCGACAAACATCTCGTTGATCTCGCCGCGGCCAGCTCGTTCCTCGACATGCGCAAGCAATTCGGTGAGCGCGTCCTGGTATCGATTGGGGAACAGCGCCTCTCCTCGCTCGGTCAGCCGGTAGGCGTACGTCGGGGCGCCCATACCGCGCTGCTCCCTCCCGTAGGAAACCAGTCCATCTACCTCGAGTTCCTTGAGATGGCGCCTGACCGCGTTGGCCGACACGCCGAACACAAGGCTAAGTTCTTTTGTAGTAACTGGTTGCGTCTTCTTCACGGCCATCAGGATCTGCCCGCGAAGGCCGCGCTGTCCGGTGACGCCGGCGCTATTCATATCCATTTGCCCCGGATTCTAGTCCGCGGCGCAGTCAATGTCAACTTCGTGAATGGTTTTGTTTGTTAAGTCTGTTCAGCGGTCATCTGGGCGAGGAATCGCGAGCGCTGAGCCGTCCAGGCCCAACAGTGACAAGAGGTCGGCAACGGTGGCCGAGCGACGGCGACGCTCCAGGAAGAGTGTGCGGATGGCGACCCGGAACGAGGCGTCGCCCACCGCGCGTCGCGCCGCCTCTAGGCCCGCGAGCGGCTCGCCGGCGGCCTCGGCTTGGCGGACGAGTCGTTGCCCGACCGAGTCTCCCTCCGTCGCTACGCGGAACGCCAGCGCTGCCCAGGCCGGGAGGGCGGCGTCGAGCCAAGGTGCTCCGGAACCCACGAATCGCACCGCCTCACCCCACCAGACCCGGGCCACCGCGACTCGCACTGAATCCGCGGGGAAGGCGGGAGAGAGAAAGAGCGTGGCGCCCGCCACGCGAGGCGTCTCCAAATCGACCAGGACCACGTCCGCGTCGTCGATCGGGAGGCGGCCGAAGGCCCGGGTGTAGTACGCCCAAGCGTCCGACGCCTCGGTTGCGATGGAATAGGCACGGGCCGCGGACGTTGCAGAGTCCGCCTCCCGCACCCACACGCGGAGCGTGACCAACGGTGCGTAGCGCACCGCCGCGCGCCGCAACCGGCCTGCGACGAACGCCGGCGCCGGCGCCGGTTCGCTCTCCACGACCCACGTCATCCGGCGCCGCCCCGTCGAGACGAAATCCACGGCCAAGCGTCCCGCCGCGACCGCGGCGTAGGCTTCCGGCAAGTCGAATCGCGCCGTGTAGCGGGCGCGGGTGAAGAGCACGGGGCGACCCGCCGTGTCGGCCCACGGCTGGAGCGCTGGCAACCAGTCCACGAAACAGGACACGCCGTCGCGTGAGATTTCGACGCCAGCGGGGCCCGAACGGCCGCTCTCAGGCGCGTCGGTCTCAAGGTGGTAGTTGGCCGTCACCGCCGTCGCCGCCTGCGGTTCCACCGCCTGCGGGAGGCGCACGTTCAGGATCGCTGCGCGCTCGTCGGTGAGCGTCAGGCCGGTCGCGCTCCGCACGCCCTCGAGCACGAACGGCCACCGCAACGCGAGAGTGAGTGTGTCGTGCGGGCGAACGTCCTCGTTGACGATTTCGACGCGCACCGTGACGTCGACCCGCGCGGACTCGGGTTCGAAGCGCACGCGCGCGTCGTAGGCACGCGGACGCCAGGGCGATTTCGCCAGCGCGCGGTTCGCAGCGGCGTCACGTTGCGCCGGGTCGGTCGGTGGCCCAGTGGCGGCTCGCGGCGGCGCGGCCATCCCGTCCGGGGGCCGGATGACGAGGCCGACGAGTGACCGCTCATAACCCGCGGCGATGGAGTCCCGCGGCAAGCCCCGCGGATAGCGGAACTGCAGCACGACGAGATCGTGGCCGCGGGCGATGACGTACTCCTCGACGTCCACGGCGAGTCGGTTCACCGCACCGCTCATCACCACATGGATGGCCGGCAGACCGGCCACGGTGAGCGAGTCGCGGGTCAGGACTCTGAACGAGGGCCCCAGTTCCGCCTGCCAGGATTCCTGCACGCGCTGATCGGCTACGGCGCTCAGCGGGACCGGGCCCTCGAACGAAGTCAGCACGAGTGCGCCCCAGAATTGCTCGCGCAGCAACGCCCGCCGCGAATGGAAGAGGACGGTGGTCGTCTGGCGGGAGTGGCCGGGCGAGAACACCCAGTCCTCGAATGGGCGAGGCAGCGCGACGCCGTAAGCCTCATTGCGATACACCGGGATGTCGAGCATCCCGGTATCCTGCGGGACGGCGCCCGCCACGAGCAGGGCAAGTGCGACCCCGATCACGTCCACGATGCTACCTCGCCGGGCGGCGCGGCGCCACGTCGGCGTGCGGGCGCGGCCGACGCGCGTTAGCTTGGGCGCGTGGCCCTGCTCGCGCTCCGCAACGTCACGAAGCGCTATCCCGGCGTCACGGCGCTCGACGATGTCGGTCTTGAGGTCGAGGCCGGGACGGTGCACGCGCTGGTGGGCGAGAACGGGGCAGGGAAGTCCACTCTCCTCAAGATCCTCGCGGGCGCCGAGCGCGCCGACGCCGGCGCCATCGAGCTGGCGGGGGAAGCGGTGCGCCTGGCCTCGCCGCGCGACGCCCTTCAGCGCGGCATCACCGTCATCTACCAGGAATTCGCGCTCGTCCCGTTGCTCGGGGCGGACGCCAACATCTTCCTCGGGATGGAGCCGATGCGAGCCGGGCTCCTCGACGGGGCCGCCGCGCGGGGCGCTGCGCGCCGCGCGCTCGAGGATCTCGGCGCCGCCTTCGATCCATCCACTCCCGTCGCGCTGCTCTCCATCGCGGAGCGCCAGCTCGTCGAGCTGGCACGCGCGCTGGTGCGGGACGCGAGGGTCATAGCGCTCGACGAGCCCACCGCGACGCTCTCCAGCCGCGAGACCGGCCATCTCTTCGCCCAGATGCGCCGCATGGCCGAGCGCGGGCTCGGTGTCATCTTCGTGTCGCACCGACTGGAAGAGGTCCGGGCCATCGCATCGCGCGTGACGGTGCTGCGCGACGGGCGATGCGTGTTCTCCGGCCCGACATCCGGGACCGACGACGCTGCGCTCGTCCGCCATATGGTGGGGCGCGACGTCGAGTACGAGCGGCTCTCCGGCCGTCCCGGGCGTACAGTCTCGGCTGCGGACGACGGTTCCGGCGTGATTCTGGAGGTCCGCGGCCTCACGCGGCGGCCGAAGTTCGCGGACGTCTCGATCTCTCTGCGGCGCGGCGAGATCGTCGGACTCGCCGGCCTCGTCGGCGCGGGGCGCACGGAGTTCGCGCGGTGCCTGGCGGGCGCCGACCGGTGGGAGTGTGGCGATGTGCTGCTCCGCGGCCGGCCGTTCCGGCCGCGCACGCCCGGCGACGCCATCGCGAGCGGCGTCGCCTACCTCCCGGAGGACCGCAAGACGCAGGGCCTCGTGCTCGGGCTCACGGTGCGCGAGAACACGGCGCTGCCCTCGCTGCGCCTCTTCTCTCGGTGGGGGGTGCTCCGCCTCCGCGCAGAGCGCGACGCGGCGGCGGCCCAGATCGCGACCGTCGAGCTCGGCGCCGCGACGCTCGAGCGACTCGCGGGGACGCTCTCCGGGGGGAACCAGCAGAAGGTCGTGCTCGCCAAGTGGTTGCTCGCGAACGCCGACGTCCTAATAGTGGACGAGCCGACCCGCGGCGTGGACGTCGGGGCCAAGATCGAGATCCACAAACAGCTGCGATCGCTCGCGGATCGCGGCAAGGCGGTGCTCGTGATCTCGTCCGAACTGCCGGAGGTGCTCGCGCTGGCGGACCGCATCGTCGTCCTGCGCGAGGGCGCGGTATCCGCCACGTTCGACGCCGCGGAGGCCACCGCTGAGCGGGTCCTCGCCGCGGCGCTGCCAGGGGCGAACGCCGCGTGAGCCTCCAGGCGGAGAACCGCCCGGACCGTCGCTCTCTCTCCGGTCGCCCGCGCCTCGCGAAGTTCGGCGTGCCCATCGCTCTGGCGGGAATGACCGCGGTGGCAGCCGCTCTCGTCCCCGGGTTCCTGAGCGCCGCGAACCTCACCACCATTCTGCTGCACGTTTCCATCAACGCCATCCTCGCCCTCGGGATGACGTTCGTCATCGTCACCGCCGGCATCGACCTGTCGGTCGGCTCGATCGTCGCGCTGGGCGGGGTGCTCGCCGCCAAGACGCTGACGAGCGGCGCCGTACTCGGCGCCGTGGGGCCCGTGGGCGCCGCACTCCTCGCGATCGCCGTGGGGCTCGGCGTGGGCGCCGGACTCGGGATGCTCAACGGCAGCGCCGTGGCGCACCTGCGGGTGGCCCCGTTCATCGTCACTCTCGCAACGATGACCGTGGCGCGCGGCACCGCCCGCCTCGTAACGGGCGGCGTGCCCGTCGGTTACCCCGATCCTGGCGACCAGACGTACGCCCTCAAGGTCGCCGCGCTCGACTTGCTGCACGGCCTTGGCGGCGGGCGCATCGTGCTGCCCGGCTTGCCAGGTGGCTTCCCGGTGCCGGCGCTCGTGATGCTCGCGGCCATCGCGGTCGGCGCGTTCGTCCTGACGCGCACACGCTTCGGCCGCTACGTCTACGCGGTCGGCGGGAACGAGGAAGCCTCGCGCCTCTCGGGCGTGCCGGTCACGCGGGTCAAACTGGCCGCGTACGCCATCTCCGGGGCATGCTCGGGCCTAGCTGCCATCCTGCTTCTCGGCCAGCTCCGCTCCGGCGGTCCCGACGCCGGGACCTTCTATGAACTCAACGCCATCGCCGCGGCGGTCATCGGCGGCACCTCGCTCCTCGGCGGCACCGGGAGCGCGTGGGGCACCCTGATCGGCGCGCTGTTGCTCGGCGTCCTCAATAACGCCCTCGACCTCATCGGCGTGCAGGCGTTCTGGCAGGAGATCGCCAAGGGCGGCATCATCCTTCTCGCGGTGTTGTTCGACGTGTGGGTCACGCGCGCCAGCGCGGCGGCTGCCACGCGCTAGGGAGACACAACTCATGACGGCTCTCCGTCGCGTCCTGGCCCTCTCCGGCGCCCTTCTCGCGTCGGCCGGCACGCTCCGCGCCCAAGACCTCGCCATCCGCACGTGGCTCGTGCGCGGACCGGTGCGCGCCGATACCGGCCTCGCCGGCCTGCTCCGCGACTACGCCGGCGGGGAGAGCTCGCTGCTGCCCGACTCCGGGGAGATGGTGGCCGAAGGCGCGTTCCTCCCGGCCGCAGCGGACTCGCTGGGCCGCATCAACCTCGTCACCCTGCTGCGGACGGGCACGGACTGGGCGGTGGCCTACGCACACGCCTACGTCTTCGCGCCCACCGAGCGCACGCTGCTCCTCGTGATGGACAGCGACGACGACATCGCCGGGTTCGTGAACGGCCAGCAGGTGTGGGTGAACGACGTGGCGCGCGGCGTCGCGTCCGGGAGGGACACCGCGACGGTGCGTTTCGCCGTCGGGTGGAACAGCGTCCTGCTGAAGGTGCGGAACCGGACCGGGGGCTTCGACGTGCTCGGGCGCATAGCGCCCATCTCCGGCGTCGGCTCGCTCGAGGGAGTGCGCACGCACGCGCGCCGACCACCCGGGGTGCGGCCGGGCGTACACATCTTCCCGGCGGCGACCGTCACCGTCTCGCCGCTGCGCCTCGAGGGGCCGCTCACCTGGACCGGAGATCGGCTCGACCTGGAGGCAAGCGCGAACGTCACCGGGTGGGGGCGTGACACCCTGCGCGGCGCGAGCGTGCGCTTCCTCCAGAACGGCACCGCGTGGACTGGAGACTCGGTCGGCGCGCTCGCCCCCGGCGTCCCGACGCTGGTGCGGCTCCGGCCGACGTTCGAGTACCTGCGTGCGGCGGCGCTGGGCACCGCACCGCTCCGGGCAGTCATCTCGTGGGGTGGCGCGCCCGGCGCCATCCAGCCCGCGGGAGGGCGAAGCGCCGCCAGCCGGCCGGTGGCCGCTGCGGCTCCGTTGCCCGGTGTCGAGGCGACGGTGAGCGTAGACCCCGGCCGCCTGCTCCAGTTGGCGGGCTCCCGCATTGCGCTCGGGTCTTGGATCGCCGACTCGGGCGATGGCCAGCGGCGCTTCCAGATTCGCCTGATCGTTCCGCCGGCCCTGGAGGTGCAGCGCTTGGATCTCCTCGCCCCGGAATTCGGACCTCGGGCGACCTACGCGGTGAGCGGCACCGACCGCGCATGGCAGGCCGGCGCGGTGGAACTCTGCGCGCCGTGCCGCGGGGGGGACACGCTCCGCCTCGCCATCTCTCTCGAGCCGGGGCGGCCGTGGTGGACTCTCCCTGTGGCCCGGAGCCGCGACGCCGGCTACGCGGAGTACGCGGTGGGATTCGGGTACGCCCGCGCACTCGCCGGCCGCACCCCCGATATCCCGGCGCCTGACGCCCGCGAGTGGCTCGCCGCACTCGGTCCGGGTGCTGGCGTAGCGTACGCCGCGCTGCGCGCCCGCTACCAGGAGGCCTACGCTCCGCTCGCGGCGCAGATCCGGCGTGACACGCTGCACCTCGTGGGCAATTCGCACGTCGATGCGGCGTGGCTGTGGCCGTGGAGCGAGACCGAAGAGGTCATCCGCAACACCTGGCGGACGTCCCTCAAGCTCGCCGCGATGTTCCCCGGCTACATCTTCACCGGCAGCTCCGCGGCGTTCTTCGACTACCTTGACCGCGAGCTGCCGACCCTCGCCGACTCGATTCGTCGCGCAAGCGACACCGGCCAATGGGCTACCGTCGGTGGGATGTGGGTGGAGCCGGACCTCAACTCCCCCTCGGGTGAGTCCCTGGCGCGGCAGGGTCTGTACGGCCAGCACTACTTCCAGCGCCGGTTCGGCGTGCGCTCCCGGGTCGCCTGGATCCCCGACTCGTTCGGCTTCCCCTGGACGCTACCACAGATCTTCCGGCAACTCGGCTTCGAGTCGTTCGTCACGCAGAAGATCCGCTGGAACGACTCCACGGAACTGCCGTACAACGCCTTCTTCTGGGAAGGCCGCGACGGGACGCGGATCTTCACGTACAACCCGTACGGCTACACCCACGATCTCGACGCCGGGTCGTTGGTTCGGGAGCGCCTCGAGGATCGCCGACGGACCGGAGGGAACCACCAGGTCGTGCTGTACGGGGTGGGCGACCACGGCGGGGGCCCGACCATCGACATGCTGCAGCGCACCGAGGATCTGCGGCGTGTGCCGACCTTCCCGGCGATGCGCTACGCCCACGCGGACAGCGCGCTGGCCGCGGTACGCACGGGACTCGGTGATGGGGCATTCCCGGCGTGGCGCGACGAGCTCTACCTGGAGTACCACCGTGGGACGTACACGACCCAGGCCCGCCAGAAGTGGTCGCTCGCGCGCAGCGAGGCGATGCTCCGCACCGCGGAGGCGCTCGCCTCGTTCGACACGGCCGCCTATCCGCGCCAGCGGCTCGAAAGCGCCTGGCGGCACATCCTCTTCAACCAGTTCCACGACATCCTGCCGGGCTCGAGCGTCCACCAGGTGTACGTGGACGCGGACGCGACGTACGACACCGCGTGGGCGATACTCGACTCGGTCACCGCACAGTGCTTCGCGGGACTGCGGGCGCGGATGGACACGCGGCCCCTGCGCGGCCGGGGGCTCGTCCCGGTGATCGTCTTCAATCCGCTGACGTGGCCGCGGAGCGAGGTGCTGCGCGTCGCCGTGGGCGGCGGAGACACCGCGACAGTGCTCGTGCGGGACGTCCCGGCGCTGGGGGCGAAGGTCGCGTGGGTCCCGCAGACGGGACCCCGCTCTCTAGGGAGTGCGCTCGCCGCGCCAACGGCGGGCCCCACCTGGATCGAGAACGCGTTCCTGCGCGTGGAGGTGGACACGGCGACCGGCACGATCACGCGCATCTACGACAAGCGGAATCACCGCGAGGTGCTGGCTCCCGGCGCGCGCGGCAACGTGCTCGAGGTTTTTGGTGACCGGCCGCGGACCTGGGACGCGTGGGACATCGGCTATACCGGCGAGCGCTGGGAGGTGACAGAGACCTCGGACGTCGCCCGGACGGCCGACGCAGTAGAGGCGCGACTCGGCTTCACGCGGCGGTGGGGCGCATCGACCTTCGTACAGACGCTCGTCCTCGGCCGCGAGGCGCCCTTCCTCGAGGTGCGGAACGCGGCCGACTGGCACGAGACGCGCAAGCTGCTCAAGGTGGGCTTCACGCTCGGCATCCACGCGGACTCGGCCACATACGCGATCCCCTACGGGACCATTGGCCGCTCGGGCACGCCGCGTACGCAGGCCGAGCGCGCCAAGTACGAGGTGCCGGGCCAGAGGTGGGCCGACGTGTCCGACCCGGCGTATGGTGTCAGCCTCATCACCGACAGCAAGTACGGTTGGGACTACCACGGCAACGTGCTACGCCTGTCGCTGCTCCGCGCCCCGCTCTGGCCCGACTCCCTGGCCGACCGCGGGCGGCACGTGTTCCGCTACGCGGTCTACCCGCACGCCGGCGACTGGCGCGCGGCCGGCACCGTGCAGCGAGCCGCCGAGTACGTCACGCCGCTCCTCGCCGCCGCTGAACCGGCACACCAAGGCACGCTCGGGCGCTCGGTCAGCTTCGCATCCGTGGACGTACCCGGCGTGGAACTCGCCGCCGTCAAGCGGGCCGAGGATTCGGACGCGCTGGTGCTGCGCCTGGTGGAGTGGCGCGGCCAGTCGACGACTGCGACGGTGACGCTGCGCGAGCCCGCGCGCACGGCGCGGCGCGGCAACCTGCTCGAGGATCCGGGCGAGCCTATCCCGGTCACGGGGCGCACCTTCCGCCTAGCTCTCCGGCCGTACGAGATCGCAACCGTCCTCGTGGAAACCGTCCGTTGACTGGAGCGTCCAGCGTGCCCGCACACAACCGTTTCCCGTCCGCCGGCGGCGCCGCGCGGACCGCCGCCGCGGCCGTCCTGGCCGCCCTCGCGTTCTCCGCGTGTGCCAAGAGACCGGTGACCACCCGGCCGCAAGTGGGCGTCACCCTCCTCACCGAAGCGCACGTCTTCTACCAGGACCTGAAGCGCGGGATGCAGCACGCCGCCGAAAGCCTCGGCGTCGACCTGCACGTCGTGGCGGGCGAATGGGACCTCGCGCGGCAGACGTCACAGGTCCAGAACTTCATCACGCAACGGATGGACGCGATCGTCATCGCACCGGTGGACTCGCGCGGCATCGTGAGCGCCGTGGAGGAGGCGAACCGCGCGGGCATCCCCGTCTTCACGGCCGACATCGCGGCGGCCGGGGGTGAGGTGGTCTCGCACGTCGCCTCCGACAACGCACAGGGCGGGCGGCTCGTGGGCGAGTACCTGGCCCGGCGACTCGCTGGACGCGGCAAGGTCGCGATCCTCGACCAACCCACGGTCACGTCGGTCATCGACCGTGTGCGCGGCTTCCGGGAGGCGGTCGCCGCCCACCCCGGCATCGAGATCGTGGCGGCCCCGGCGGTCGAGCGCGGCCTCCGCGAGGTGGCGAAACAGAAGACGGACAACCTCCTGCAGTCGCATCCCGACCTGTCCGCCATCTTCGGCAGCAACGACGACTGCGCCCTCGGGGCGCTGGCGTCGGTGCGCGCGGCGGGGCGGGGCAACGTGCTCATCGTGGGCTTCGATGCGACGCCGGAAGCGCAGGCCTCGATACGGGAGGGCACCGCGCTCCTCGCCGATGCGATCCAGTATCCGGGAATCATCGGACGCCGGACCATCGAGGCGGTGGCGGCACACCTGAAGGGCGAGGCGGTGCCGCGGAGGATCCCCATCCCGGTCGGCCTCGTGGACCGGGATTCGCTGGTGCGCTAGATTGGCGGTTGACAGGGGTGCCCGCTCCGGCGGGCTGAGATCACACCCTTCGAACCTGACCCGGTTCGCACCGGCGTAGGGAGTCACCCTCAGGCTCAAGGACGCCTTTGTCGCGGACCCCTGCCCGCGACGGGGGCGTTTGCCTTGCCCAGGAGCCGAACTGCCGTGTCCCCGTGCGTGACCCAGATGCACGCCGCCCGGCGCGGCGAGATCAGCGGTGCGATGCGCACCGTGGCGGAAGAGGAAGGCCTCGCCCCCGAGATCGTCCGCGCCGAGGTCGCGCGCGGCCGCCTCGTCATCCCGGCGAACGTCCTCCACCTCTCCGGGAGCCTGCGCCCGACGGGGATCGGCGCGGCGGCGCGCGTGAAGATCAACGCCAATATCGGGAACTCCGCGGTGACGTCGGACGTGGCCGGCGAACTGGAGAAACTGCGCCTCGCTGTGCAGTACGGTGCCGATACCGTGATGGACCTCTCGACCGGCGGCGGGATCGACGAGATACGCGAGGCCGTCCTCGCGGCGAGCACTGTGCCGATCGGTACGGTCCCGATCTACCAGGCCGTTCTCGCGGTGGCGGACGTGGCGGACCTGGCCCCGCAGGCGCTGCTCGACAACATCGAGCACCAGGCACGGCAGGGCGTCGACTACGTGACGGTGCACTGTGGTATCCTCCAGGCGCACGTGCCGCTGGCGATGCGCCGCGTGACCGGCATCGTGAGCCGTGGCGGTGCGCTGATGGCCGCGTGGATGGCCGCGCGGGGCGAGGAGAACCCGCTGTACACGCATTTCGACGAGTTGCTGGAGATCGCCGCCGCGTACGACGTGACCCTGTCGCTGGGCGACGGCCTGCGGCCCGGCTCACTCGCCGACGCCTCGGATGCGGCGCAGTTCGCCGAGTTGCGGACGCTCGGCGAGCTCGTCGAGCGGGCGTGGCGCCGCGACGTCCAGGTCTTGGTGGAAGGCCCCGGTCACATCCCGATGCACGAGATCGAGATGAACGTGCGGATGGAGCAGGAGATCTGTCACGAGGCGCCGTTCTACACCTTGGGGCCGCTCGTCACCGATATCGCGCCCGGCTACGACCACATCACCAGCGCGATCGGGGCGGCGTTGATCGGCTGGTACGGGGCATCCATGCTCTGCTACGTGACGCCCAAGGAGCACCTCGGACTGCCGGGCGCAGAGGACGTGCGGGTGGGCGTCATCGCCTACAAGATCGCCGCCCACGCGGCCGACATCGCCCGGGGGCGTGCCGGGGCCCGCGACCGGGACGATGCGCTGAGCCGCGCGCGCTTCGCCTTCGACTGGGAGACTCAGTTCCGGTTGGCGCTGGACCCCGAGCGAGCGCGGGAGTACCACGACGCGACCCTGCCGGCAGAGCATCTCAAGTCGGCGGAGTTCTGCTCGATGTGCGGGCCGCGCCTCTGCTCGATGCACCTCACCCGCGACCTGCAGCGGCGGGCGGCCGGGCCTGCGGCCTGACTCCACGGCTGGAACCGCCCGCCTGGGCCCCCTGTTGACGATCCGGTGACGCCCCCGGCGTAACATGGCCCTGCAGCACGCTTCGATCGGAGCGGATCCAGCGGAGCGAGGGACGGCCCTCTCCGGCTTTTCGGAGGGGGCCGGCCGTCTCGCGCGATGCCGCGGCGCGCTCTTTGCGGAGCCTTCCGCGCGGATGCACTTGACAGTGCGAACGGCCGCTAGCCAATTTCGCGAACCCGTGCTGTTCTACGCTCGCCGTTCCTGGAGGAGCCCTCATGCCGTACATAGTCTGTGAGCCATGCATCAACGTAAAGGACAAGGCGTGCGTCGAGGTCTGCCCGGTCGATTGCTTCTATGAAGACGAGAAGATGCTCTACATCCACCCCGACGAGTGCATCGACTGCGGGGCATGCGAGCCCGAGTGCCCGGTGAGCGCGATCTTCCCGGAGGAGGACGTGCCGCCGCAGTGGAAGGACTTCATCGCCCTGAACAAGGACATCTTCCAGGGCGACAATCCGCCCGGCAAGCCGACGAAGAAAGAGCACTAGCCGCCGCGCGGGCCGCGGCCCTGACGCAACGAAGCCCCGAGGCCTGACCGCCCCTCGGGGCTTCGTCTTTCCCGCGCCGCGCCGGGACCCGTCGGGCCTCAGGGCCCGCGGCCTCGCCCTTCCTTGCCAGCCACGTCGCGCAGCCCTTCCACGATCGTGCGCATGTCCTGCTGGATGCGATCCAGCTCGTTTGCCGCCCTCGCGCGATCCATCTCGCCCGATGCGACGCGGACGGCGATGCGGTTGAGCTGGCGGCCCTTGTCGAGGAGATCGTCCAGCAGGGCCCGCAGGGCGAAGTACCGCCGCCGCTCGTCGAACGACTGCTTGAGCCGGCGGAGTATCTCCTCGTGCGGCAGGGCGCGCGCCTGCTTCAGCACGTCCTCGGCGGTGCTGCCGACGATCTCCTCCTTGTCCCACACCTCCGTGCCGCTGCGCTCGGAGAACCAGAGCCGCCCGCGCCACGACGTCTCGTCGTCGAGGCGCAGGCGGATCATCACCCGCCACTGGAAGCCCTCGGCGTTGAAGTAGCCGACGAAGCCCTGGCGGCTGAAGTCCTGGTCCGCGTCGGGCCCCAGGTCCGGCAGGCCGAGGCCGCCGGAGCGGCGCTGGCCGCTGGGCGTCTCGCGGCTCACCGGACGGACTCGCGCATCGCCTCGAGAAACTCCGCACAAACGCGGCTCACGGCGGTGGGGGCTTCGAGCGGCGAGAGGTGGCCGGCACCGGGAATCACGGTCATCGCAGCGGACGGGATGGCGTCGGTCATCGCCCTGGCGATGGCAGGGGGCGTCATCTCGTCCTCTTGGCCAACGACGACGAGGGTCGGCACGTCGATCCCGGCGAGAAGCGGCGTCGCGTCAGCGCGTTCCTTCATCGCACGGAGCGCCCCCACGACGCCCGCCAATGGTGCCCGCGCCATCATCTCACGCACCTGTTCGACGAGGTGCGGCTGCGTCTGCTGAGTGGAGCGGCCCACCAGCCGCGGCAACAACCGCTCCGCGACGGCGCGGACGCCGTCCGCCTGCGCGAGTTGGACCATGGCGTCCCGCGCGGCACGCGCGTCGGGCCCGTCGGCGTCGGCGCGCGTGTCCACCAGGATCAGGCCGGAGACGCGTTCGCGGTGCCGCCGCAGCATCTCGAAGGCCACGTACCCGCCCATCGACAGGCCGGCCACGACGACACGCGGGACCCTGAGGCGGTCGAGGAGTCGCATCAAATCGTCGGCGTACGCCGCCATCGTGTAACCGTCTGCAGGAGCGTCAGATTCGCCGAGCCCGCGCAGGTCCGGCGCGATGCGCCGCCAGCCGGCCAGCGTGGCGACCTGGTGGGTCCACAGGAAGCGGTCGAGCGGAAAACCGTGCACTAGCAGTAGCGCTGGCCCGTCGCCGCGCACGTCGGCGGCCAGCGTCACCTCGCCGACATCGTAGCGGACCATCTCGCCCGGGCGCGTGGATACCCGGCCGCCGAAGAGGGCCGCGACCTCGTCCGGCACCGCCACCGCCTTGCCCTCGCCGTCAATCATCACGAAGACAAGATGCGCCTCGGCGAGCAGGGCGCCGTCGGAGGTGCGCACTGCGTGCTGCTTCAGCGTGATGGACGTCCTGCCGAGTTTCTCGAGATGGAGGTCCACCGAGAGCACGTCGCCGGGGAAGGCGGGCTCGTGGAACTCCACGGCGGCACGCCGCACCGCGGGCCACACGCCGTGGCGGGCAAAGAAGTCGGCTCCGGGGCCGCGCGCCAGGGCCTCCCAGCGCGCCCGCTCGAAGACCACCAGCCAGGCGGCCTCGTTGAGGTGCCCGTACGCATCGCACTCGTACGGGTAGACGGTCACTTCGATGGCGGGCAGTCGGCTCACGGTGGCACGGGCAAGGGTTCGCTGACGGGCGCACCGCAGCGTGTGCGCAATCGCGTAATACTACGCCGCTGGCGTGAGGCGCGCATCCCCGCAGGCCCGCAGGCCCTTCGCTCGCGCAGCGTACGCGCGGCACGCGGCGAAGCTCGCCCGGCAGGTCCACGAGGGCGCCGTGCCGGTTGGCGCTGCCTAGCCCGACGTCGACTTCTCCTCCCAGCTAGCGGAGGCTCTGGACGAGTTCGTCGAGTCGCTGGGGGTGCTGGCGCTGATAGGGTAATAGTGTCACGACAGTTACGCGCCGTTATCGCAGTACTGCGCCATCAAACGGCGTCATTGTCAAGCTATTGACGCGACACCGGCTTCACGTTGTCGACAATGAGCGTGGTTGTGCCGTGGATAGGTGGACAATTCGCGGCTATGGCAGTTGCGCCACGTCGCTCGACGGGGCAACCTTCTAGCGGTCCATGGTCCCTGCTCTGCATCGCCGCGTCGCGCATCGCTATGTCAAGACACCTGCGGAGCTTGCCACGCTGGTGAAGCGGGTCGCGAGCGAGCCCGAACTCGCCGTGGACACCGAGGCCGCCAGCTTCCACCGCTTCGTCGACCGCATCTACCTCATCCAACTCTCCACCCGGCACGAGACAGCCGTCATCGATCCGTTGACCGTAGGCGAAGTGAGCGCGCTCGGCGCGGTCCTCTCTGACCCGGCGATCGAGGTGGTCTTCCACGATGCCGACTACGACCTGCGCATCCTCGATCGCGACTGCGGTGTCCGGGCGCGGCGGTTGTTCGACACGCGGGTCGCGGCACATCTACTGGGTGAGCCTGCCGTCGGGCTGGCTGCGCTGCTGGAGAAACACGTCGGGGTGCACCTCGACAAGAAGTACCAGCGCGCCGACTGGTCACGGCGCCCCCTCCCGCGCGAGATGCTGGATTACGCGGCGCTCGACACCCAGTATCTCCTGCCGCTGAGAGACCGGCTGCGCGCCGACCTGCTGGCCAGGGGCCGTCTTGCGTGGGCCGAGGAGGAATTCCGGCGCCTCGAGAGCGTGCGGTGGACCCCGCCGCCGGCCAACGGCGACGCCGCCTTCCGGATCAAGGGCGCGCGCACCCTCTCGCGCCGGGGGCTCGCTGTGCTCCAGGGGCTGTGGCACTGGCGGGATGGCGTGGCGGCAGAACTGGACCGCGCGAGCTTCCGGGTGCTCTCGAACGAGGCTCTGGTCGCCGTCGCCGACTCCGCGCCGCGCGACCTGGAAGCGCTGAAGGGGATCAGGGGTATCTCGGAGCGCCTCCTCGAGCAGCGTGGCGCAGCCGTCCTCGAAGCCATCGCACGCGGGCTCGACGTGCCCGAACGGGACCTGCCCCGCTTCCCGCGCGGCGAGCGGCGCGTGAACGACCCGGCCTTCGAACGCCGCGTCGACCGACTGAAGGCGGTGCGCAACGCTGCGGCAACGCGGCTCGGGCTTGATCCCGGCGTCCTCTGTCCAAAGGGCACGCTCGAAGCCGTGGCCCGTGCGTTGCCGACGTCAACGGCGAGCCTCGGCGAGATCCCGGAGCTACGGACCTGGCAGGTCGATGTGCTGGGCGAGGAGTTCCTGAAAGCGCTGCAGGCTCAGCCGAGCCCCAGGTAGGCCCGCACCTTCGGGTCAATCCGCTCCGGCGTCCAGTAGGGCGACCACACCAACTCGACATCCACCTTCGTCACCCCTTCGACGGCTTCCACCGCGGCCTGAGTGTCGGACAGGATCTCGGAACCCGACGGACACCCCGGCGACGTGAGGGTCATCTCCACATGCACCTCTCCCTCGGTGACCGCCACGGTGTAGACGAGGCCGAGGTCGATTACGCTCAGGTTCAGCTCGGGGTCCTTGACCTTGCGCAGCGCCGTGCGGACGGCGTCCTCGGTCACCGGCGTCACGGCTCCTCCTCCCCCCAGATGCCCGGGATGCGCGACCCGCACGACGGGCATTCGCCCGCCGCGCCAACGCGCTGCCGCAGGATACTGTAGCCGAATCGCTCGATGAGCAGTTCTCCGCAGTCCGGACACCAGGTGTGTTCCCATCGCCCCACGCGGCCGGGAAGATTACCGGCGTACACGAACTGCAGCCCCGCCGCCCGGCCGGTCTCGCACGCCTGCACGAGGTCCTCGGCCGTGGTGTTGCGCGACTCGGTCATCCGATAGTCCTGATGGAACGCCGTCACGTGCCACGGGATGGCCGGCGAGACGCCCGCAATCGCGTCGGCCATCCGCCGCACCGCGTCGTCCCGGTCGTTGAACCCCGGCACCAGCAGTGTGACGATCTCGACCCAGAAGCCGCGCTCGAAGGCCAGCCGGATGGAATCGAGCACGTGCTGCAGGGTCCCGCCGAGGGAGCGATACGGCCGTTCGTCGATCGCCTTGAGATCGACCTTGAAGGCGTCGGTCCAGGGCCGGATATGATCGAGGACCTCCGGCGTAGCGTTGCCGTTCGAGACCATCCCCGTCCGGAAACCGCCGGATCGGCCGAGGCGAAAGACCGCCATCGCCCACTCAGCCGTGATGAGCGGCTCGTTGTACGAGGACACGATGGCCGCCGCGCCGCGCCGTTTCGCGAGGTCCACGACCGCCTCGGCGGTGATCGGCGTGGGCGCGGTACCCGCCGCTCCGTCGCGAAGCGTCTGCGAAGTGAGCCAGTTCTGACAGTACCCGCAATGGAAATCGCAGCCCAGCATCCCGAAGGTGAGCGCGTCGGCACCAGGGAGGACGTGGAAGAAGGGCTTCTTCTCGATCGGGTCGCATTGGAGGGCAACGACGTAGCCGTACGGCACCTTGAGCACGCCGGCGTCGTTGAAGCGCACCTTGCAGACGCCGCGCCGCCCCTCACGGATGAGACAGCGATGGCCGCAGGCCACACACCGCACGTCGCCGGGACCCTCGGCGTGCCAGAGGTCTCCGGGGATGGCGAGGATGTCTAGGGTTTCCTGCAGCGTCGAACTCGACGCCCCGGCGCCCGCCACGAGCGGCGTGATCTTCCGGCCGTTCCCGCCTGCCATGGGTCCAAAGTTGGCGGGGCGCTTGCCGCAGCGCCAGCCGACGGCTTAGGATGACGGCGTGACCATTCGCCGCCTCGCGCCACTCGCGCTCGCCGCCTTGCTGGCCGCGTGCGCCCGGCCGGCCGCCGCCCCTTCGCCGCGGCCTGCCACTCTCGCCACCATCGACTCGATGGCCCTCCGCGCCCATACCTACGTTCTCGCGCACGACCTCCTCGAGGGCCGCGGCACAGGCCGCCGGGGCGCCGACATCGCCGCGCTGTACCTCGCGACCGAGGCCGAGCGCCTGGGGCTCCGCGGAGCCGGGCTGAACGGCGGGTTCTTCCAGCCGGTACCGATCATCGAGGCCACGATCGACTCGCTGCGCACCCGCCTGGCGCTCACCGGCCCCGGGGGGCGAGAGGAGTTCGCCTACGGTACCGGTTTCATCCCCAACGTCGGAACCGGGCGAACACTGGTGCCTTTCGCCGGCGAGCCCGTGTATGTGGGTTCCGCGCGGGATGTGCTGGCGGCGCACGACCGGCTGCCCCCACTTGCGGGGCGCATCATCGTCCTGGCCGGGATGTTCGGCGCCGAGGGCGCGGCGGCCGACACGTTGCGCGCGCGTGGCGCGAGCGGCGTGATCCACCTCGTCGGCGACGACGAGCGGTACCAGCTCTACATCCGGAGCCGTGGCCCCTCCCGGATGTTCATCGCCGAAGAGGCGGGCGCCGTTTCGTCGTTCATCCCCGACATCCCGGCGGTGATCGCGAGCCCGGGGCTCGAACGCGCGCTCCTCGCGGCCCTGCCGGGCGCCGGGGCGCCGACGGGGCACCTCGAGCGGCCAATCGCCCTCGCCGGAAGGCACATCGAGGTCAGTGTCGGCATCACGACGCACCCGCTGCCCGCGCGCAACGTGGCCGCGCTGCTGCCCGGTGCCGATGCCCTGCTGGCGGACGAGGTGATCGTCTACACGGCGCACTACGACCACCTCGGCCTCTCGACGCCGGACGAGCGGGGGGATTCGATCTACAATGGGTTCTCGGACGACGCGGCCGGCGCGGCGATGCTGCTCGCTATCGCGAAGGCGATGCAGTCCGAGCCACGGCCGGCGCGGTCGGTGCTGTTCCTCTTCCTCACGGGCGAGGAGCGTGGCCTCCTCGGCTCGGACTACTACGCCGCACACCCGCTCTTTCCGCCCGCGCGCACCGCGGCCGGGATCAACCTCGACGCCGGCGCCCCCCCCGCACCGGGCGTGAGTTGGCGCATCGCGGGCGGGGGGCTCTCCACTCTCGGCTCTGTGGCGATCGACGTGGCGCACCGGGCGGGATGGGAGGCGCAGGTGGCGCCGGCGAGCCCGAACTCCGACTACTTCCCGCTGCTGCGCATCGGGGTGCCGGCCGTCTTCCTTGTCCCAGGGCCGGGTGCCTTCGAGGGGATGACTACGGAGGCTTCCAACTCCCTGCGCGGGCGGTGGGACCACTACCACCAGCCGGGTGACCACTGGTTCCGGGACTTTCCTTTCAGCGGGTTGGTGCGCTACGCGGATTACGCGTACCGCCTCGGGCTCGCAGTGGCCTCGGGGCAGCGCCCTGCGATGACCGCGCCGCGATGAGCGATGCGCTCAGTTCTTCAGGCTGCCTGTCGGGAGGTCGTAGAGCAGGGTCGCGGTGCGGCGGTCGCGCGGGGTGAGCTCCGTCGCCGCGCTGGTGGGGAAGAGGGCGTCCGCGCGGTCCGAGGAGTGGCCGAGGCCGAGGGCGTGCCCGAGTTCGTGCAGGGCCAGAGTCACCATCACGCGCTGCGGGAGTGGTGCTCCGTTGGGGGCGTGAGTGGCGAGCACGAGCACGGCGTGGACGATGCCACCCATCCCGTCCCATGTCACTTCCGCGCGGCCCAGGCGATCGGCGCCGAGTGAGTCAACCCAAGCCACTACGATATCCGCGCTCGCCGAGTCGGCGCCCGTCTCGAGTTGAACGGGCAACCCGACCCCGTTCCAGCGGGTGACTGCCCAGTGTACCGCCCCGGCAAAGTCCTCGACGTAACCCTTCGCTCCCATGCGCACGACCGCCACCTGGAGGGTCCGCCCCGCTCGAGCAGGCCAACGGCGCAGGACCGAGTCGTTCTCGGCGAGAGTCTCGGGGAGATAGGTGCCGGCCGACTCTTGGCGGAGGCGCTCGCGGACGGCCTGCCGCGCGGCGACTCCGCCTGCCATCGGCGCGGCCGGCGGCTGCCCGGCGGGCACGCTTCCGAGATCCGTGGCCGGCGCCGCGCGCGGACGGGCGATCGCGGCTGACGGAATCGGTGGCGCGCTCCGCGGGCGCAGCCGCCAGAGCCGGTCGCCGACCACGAGGAGAAGGAGGCTGGCGGCGAGCAACGGGATGACGGGCCCTGTCCTGTGCGGTTGGGACATCACCGCGAATGATGATGCGATCGCGGCCCCGCGGCAAACCTGGCGCGATTGCGAAACCGCGCTTGAGGCGCGAAGTTGCGCCGTCCCAACGCGCCGGCCGATGCACGCTTCGCTCCGCGAGACCCTGACGCTCCTGTGCTGATCTCCCTGCCCGCACGCTTCATCGTCCGATGGCGCTGGCCCATCGTGATCGCCTGGGCGATTGTGGGCGCGGGGCTGGCGCCGGTGGCACGGGAGATCCACACGCGGCTCCAGGTCGGCGGATCCGATCTCCCGGGCGCCGAGTCAACCGTCGCAGAAGACATCATCCGCCGGCAGTTCGCCTCCTCGTTCTCGTCTTTTGCTGTCGTCGTGGTGCGGCATCCGACGCTCACCGTGGACAGTGCGCGTTACGCTGCGTACGTGGACTCGATGGCGCGGGCGATGGAGCGGCTTCCCTTTGTGCAGAAGACCGTGAATTGGCGGACGGCCGGAGACCCGAGCCTCGTCAGCCGGGACGGCCACATCACCTTCGTGCTCGCGAGCCTGCGCGAGAATCGCGACGGCGCGACGTCGCATGTTCCGGCGCTCCGGGAGGCCGTGGAAACCGAGCGGGTGTTGGCTGGCCTCGACTTCACGACACACGTCACCGGCAACTCGGCGTTCGACTACGACACGCGAACGATTGCGGCACAGGACTCGGACCGACTCGAGCAACGACTTCTGCCGCTGACGTGGCTTCTCCTTGTCATCGCGTTCGGCGCGCTGGTGGCGGCGTTCGTTCCCGTCGCCGTGGGGTTCCTCGCGATCTTCGTGGCCATGGGCGTCGAGTCGATGCTCGCCGGACTGGTCCCGATGTCGATCTTCGTGCTGAACATCACGACGATGGTGGGACTCGGCGTCGGGATCGACTACTCTCTCCTCGTCGTAACCCGCTTTCGGGAAGAGCTAGAGGCCGGCGCCGACCGATTGGAGGCGGCCGAGCGGACGATCCGGACGGCTGCGCAGACGGTGCTTACTTCGGGCGGCGCGGTGATGGTAGGCGTGGCGGCGCTGATGATCGTGCCCATCGTGGAGACGCGGTCGGTCGGTCTCGGCGGCCTTATCGTGGTGTTCACGGCCGTGATGCTCTCGGTCACGTTCCTGCCCGCGATCCTCGCGATTCTCGGACACAACGTCGACCGGCCGAAGTTCCTGGCCGCACGGCTGGCATGGTTCCGGCACGACATGGGGTGGACCCGGTACGCGGAGAGCATCGCCCGCAACCCGCTGCGGGCGCTGGCGATCTCGGGTGCGGTCATCCTCGTACTTGCGGCGCCGGCGCTGTGGCTGCGGATCGGCCTGCCCGCAGCGAACTGGTTCCCGAAGGACACCGATTCGGCGCGAGGGCTCAACGTCCTGCGAGAGATGGGGCAGGCGGGCTCGTTCCAGCCGGTGCGTGTTGTCGTGCAGTTGCCGGCGGGCGCGCCGATACTCGACCTCGACCGGTTGCGCGGGTTGCGCGTCCTCGGCGACTCGCTCCGTGCCAATCCGCGAGTGCAGCAGGTGCGCGGGCTCGTGGACCTGCGACCGGGTGTCCCACTCTGGCAATACGTGCAATTCTACGGCGACACGGCGCGGGCGCGGGCGCGGATGCCCGACGTGTTCAACACGTACCTGAGCCGCGACGGCTCGACCACGGTCCTCGACGTCTTCCTGCGCGACACCGTGTCGCTCGACGGCGCGCTCCAGGCCGTGCGCGACGTGCGTCGCATTCGGGTCCAGCAGTACCCGACGCTCGAGCGCGCCAGGATGCTGGTCGGCGGCTTCGCGCCTTCAGCGCTCGACTTCCGGGACGCTTTGGTGCGGGAGTTCCCGCTTATCGTCTCCCTGGTGCTGGGCGTGACCGCGGTGATGCTCGCGCTCGTCTTCCGCTCGCTGCTCGTTCCCCTCAAGGCCGTGGTGATGAACGCTCTCTCGGTGGGCGCGGCGTTCGGGCTCACCGTAGTGGTGTTCCAGTGGGGCATCGGCGGTTCCTTGATCGGGCTCGAGGCGCCGACCGAGGCCATCTTCGTGATGGGGCCGGTGCTCGTCTTCGCAATGGTCTTCGGCCTGTCGATGGACTACGAGGTCTTCCTCCTCTCCCGCATCAAGGAGGAGTTCGATCTGTCGCACGACAACGACGCCGCGACCATCGCCGGCCTCTCGGCCACCGGCCGGACCATCACCAGCGCGGCGGGGATCATGATCCTCGTCTTCGGCGCGTTCGTCTTCGCGCGGGTGCTGGCGGTCCAGATGATCGGGTTCGGCCTCGCGGTCGCCGTGCTGCTCGATGCCACGGTGATCCGGATGGTGATGGTGCCGGCGGTGATGCACCTCGCGGGTCGCTTCAACTGGTGGCCCGGCTATCGGCGCAGGGACGCCGCGGGTTCCCACCGCCGCGCCAGTGGCGGAGCGCCCACGCGGCCCGCCTAGTCCGCGGTTCTCCCCTGTCGTTCGAGACCCTCGCGGGACGTTTCTCCGCGCCCGTCCAAGCCGCGGACGTGCGGATCTCCGAGCGGCGGGGGCCCCGGAGGGGGGTCGCCTCCAGTCGTTTCTAGCGCCCGCCGCGCGGCCCGGCGGTAGCGGGCGGCGTGCGGTCCGGGCCCGACCAATGCACGCTCCAGCGCCCGAGGCGGTCGGCTGTCAGAATCTCGAATCGCCACTCGGCACCGGCCAGCCAGCCGAGCAATAGATCGAGTGTGCCGTCGCCGTTGAGATCGAGCGCCGAGACCAGTTGCAGGTCCTGCGACGCCCCTGCGACGAGGCGGGTCGCACGCCCCGACGCCGTCCGGAGCAGTGTGTCGCTGGCGACGCCCAACACGAGGCCACTGTACGTCCCTGCGCCGCCGAGATCCAGTTGCGCGGTGGCCACCACAAGGCGCCGCCCCGCAGTGCGGTCGTCAATCGCGTACACGTTCGGCTGCGCCATCTGTTCCTCGCGAACCCGCACCCCGGCTGCGGCACGCAGCACGCCCAGAAGCGTGCGCGAGACGGCGCCCACCTCGTCTTCCGTCGGCTCCACTGTCTCCGCCGAGAGAGCGGGAGGCGGGCTCACCGCGACGACACGGCCCCCTTCGCGCTCGAGCGTTCCGATCACGCCCACCACCGCGTGCGGCGGGCACCACGAAGGCGGCTCGACGCAGAGGTTCAACCGAACCTCGCGCACCCGCCCCGCGCCCACCGAGACGCCATCGACGTAGAGGCCGACCGCCTTGCCAACCACCTCGCGTTCGCCCCGCAGGCTGTCGCGCTCGATGACCGGCTCGACCGTAGTCCATTCGCGGCCCAGTAGTCGGAACACCTGGCGGCGCTCGTAGAGCGATGGCACGAGGAGTTGATAGGCGGAATCGGCGTTGACGGCGAGTACGTCTGGGAGGCGGATCCGGGCAACGCGCGGCGCCACGCCAATCGGCGAGGGAGGGCGTTGACCATGGGCTGGGCGCGCGATTCCCGCGCCCGCGGCGAGGAACGAAAGTACCGCGAGTGATACACGGACAGGCTGTCTCACGGCACCCCCCCACGAGGTGGTCCCGCCGGGCGACGCCGTGTCGGGACCTACATGCGGTCAATCTGCGGCGCGGTGCCTGTCCAGGCAACATCCGGGCCCGGCGTGGGTAGAGGCAACCGGTCGCCCCAGAGATCCCAGTGCCATGCCGGGACCCGCTCGCCGGTGTGCGGGTTCCGCAGGGGCTTGAACTGGAGCCAGCGCGGGTCGAGCCCGACGGCCCGCCCCCACGCGAGCAGCACCCCGCGATCGCTGCTCACGAGGTGCGCCATGGGGGTGCCGTCGAGGGAGAAGCGGTGCAGCCAGAGGCCGCCGTCGAGCGCGTACCCCAGTCCGTCCCGGCGGCGCGGGAACTCGCGCCAGGTCACCCCCCGGTTACCGGCAGGCGACCTGGCCCTCTGCGATCGCGGCGCCGACGGGCGAGGCGCTCCCGACGAAGAGGTAGCACTGCCTGGCGGAGGGGTGAGAGGCCGTCGCGGACCAGCCCCCTGTCGAGGCCTGATTGATGGCTACGGTCACGCCCTGCGACGACCGGAATCCGATCAACGCCGAGAGCGATGTCGTATACGAGGCGCTGTCGGAGAAGTACGACTCCTCGGCGGTCGCTAAGTTGCGCAAGTCGGATTTCATCGCCGCCTGGAGGGCCCGGTCCCGCGAATTGGCCCAGCGCGGGATGAGGACCGCCACGAGAATCCCGATGATCACCATGACAATCAGAAGCTCGATCAGTGTGAAGCCGTGCTTCCGCCGCACGCGAACTCCTCGTCGATGCATCAGGCAGGAAAGCGACCCGGTCTCCAACCTACGGCACCGCGCCGGACCCATCAAGGTCACGGCCCTGCCTTGGCGTCCAGCCAAGTGTCCCCGATCCCGACGTCCACGACCAGCGGCACCGATAACTGGGCGGCGCCCTCCATCTCGAGCCGGAGCAGTCGCACGACCTCCTCGGCCTCCTCGGCGGGGCACTCCACCACGAGTTCGTCGTGGACCTGCAGGAGCAACCGGGCCAGCGGACCGGCCCGCAGCGCCGCGGCGATGCGTACCATCGCCACCTTGATCAAGTCCGCCGCGCTACCCTGGAGTGGGGAGTTCGCGGCGGTGCGCTCGCCGAAGGCCCGCATGTTGAAATTAGAGTCTCGCAACTCCGGGATGTAGCGGCGGCGCCCGAAAATCGTCTCGACGTACCCTCGCTCCCGGGCCTCCGCCACCGTGCGGTCGAGGAACGTCCGCACGCCGGCGAAGCGCTCGAAATACTCCGCGATGAACTGCTTGGCCTCGTCGAACGAGATCCCGAGTTGGCGAGAGAGGGCACGCGCCCCCTGCCCGTAGATTGTTGCGAAGTTGATCGTCTTGGCGCGGGCCCGCATCTCTGGCGTTACCGCGTCCGGCTCCACGCCGAATATCACGGCGGCCGTCTGCCGGTGGATGTCGCCCCCCGCGCGGAAGGCGGCGACGAAGGCCGGGTCGGCGGAGAGATGCGCGAGCAGGCGCAGTTCGATCTGCGAGTAGTCGGCGACCACGAATCGCCAGCCGGGGCGTGGCACGAACCCCCGGCGGATGCCCTCGCCGCGGGCGGAGCGCACGGGGACGTTCTGGAGGTTGGGCCGCGTCGAACTCAATCGTCCGGTCGCGGCGCCGATCTGGTTGAACGAGGTGTGGATCCGCCCTGTCTCCGGGTGCACCTCGGCGGGCAGAGTCTCGAGATAGGTGGAGAGGAGCTTGGCCACCTCGCGGTACTCCAGCAGCAGGCGTGGCACCTCGTGCCCCATTGCCGCCAGTTCTTCGAGCACGTCCGCGTCGGTGGAGGGGCCGGTCTTGCCCTTCTTCAGCACCGGCAGTTGCAGCTTCTCGAAGAGGACGTGCCGGAGTTGCGGGTTGGAGTTCAGGTTGAACTCGGTGCCCGCCGCCGCGTGGATCGCCTGCTCGAGCGCCCCAAGTTCCTCCCGGAACTCGCTCGTCAACCGCGCGAACAGCTCGCAGTCGATCGCGATCCCCTCCCACTCCATGTCGGCGAGCACCGCGATCAGCGGGACCTCGACGTCGCGGAACAGTGATTCGAGGCGGTGGTCCGCAAGAGTGGCGCCCAGCACGCTCCGGAGGCGGAGCGCAAAGTCGCTGTCGGCACAGCAATAGTCTGCTGCCGCACGCACGGGGACCTCAGCGAAGGGGCGTTCGCTCTTGCCACGGCCGACGAGGTCCTGGAACGTGCGCAACTGAACGCCGAAGTGCTCTAGCGCGAGGTCGTCGAGCGCGTGCGAGCGCTTGCCAGGGTCGATCATGAAACTGGCGATCATCGAGTCGAACGCGACACCCCGCAGCGCCACGCCCACGCGCCGGAGCACGAGCCAGTCATACTTGATGTTGTGCCCGACCTTCTCGACCGACGGATCGCCGAGCAAGTCCACGAGCGGCGCGAGTACAGGGTCCGTGATGGGCGGCAGGTTCCGCACCGGCGCGCTCTCCAGCATGTCCGACGAGGACCGGTGGCCGAAGGGCAGATACCAGGCCACGCCGGGTGCCAGAGAGAGAGAGAGGCCGATGAGGCTCGCGCGCATCGCGTCGAGGGACGTCGTTTCGGTGTCCACCGCGACGGTGCCCGCTTCCCGGGCCCGTCGCACCACCTCCAGTGTATCGGCGACGGTGTCGGCGATCCCGTAAGCGCCCGCCTGCGTTTCCTGCCGCCGTCCGGAGAACTGGCGGACGAGCCCGTGGAACTCCAGTTCGCCGAACAGTTCGAGGAGGCGCGGCCAGTCGGGCTCGCGGGCGGCGAGAGCGGCAAGGTCGAGCGACACCGGCACATCCCGGTGGATGGTGACCAGTTCGCGCGACAGGCGCGCCCGGTCCGCCTCGGCCAGCAGTGCCTCGCGCACCCGCTTGGCGGCGATGTCGCCCGCCTTCTCCAGCACGGCGTCCAGCGTCCCGTACTCCGCAAGCAGTCTCTGCGCGGTCTTCTCGCCGATCCCCCGCACGCCCGGGATGTTGTCCGCGCTGTCGCCGACGAGCGCCAGGAAGTCGATCGTCTGGTCGGGTCGCACTCCCAGCCGCTCAGCGGCGTTCACCTGTGTCACGTGCTGTTCTTCGACGGCCGCCGGGCCGCCGCGCCCTGGGTTCAGCAGCGTGACACGCTCGTTGATCAGTTGGTAGAAGTCCTTGTCCCCGGAGACGATGACCGTGTCGAGCCCCTGCTCGGTCGCCTGCGTAGCCAGTGTGCCAATCACGTCGTCCGCCTCGAAGCCCTCCACCTCGACCAGTGGAATCCGGAACGCGGCCAGCAGCGACTCGATGCGCTCCACGGAGCGGTCGAAGTCCTGCTGCAGTTCCTCGTCCAGTTTCTCGCGGGTCGCCTTGTAGTCGGGGAAGGTCTCGTGCCGGAAACTGGTCCCGGCGTCGTGCACCCACGCGAGGTATCCGGGGCGGTGTCTCTCGATCAGGCGGAGGATGAAGTTGGCGACGCCCCAGGCCGCGGAGGTGTTCTCGCCGCGGCTCGTGCTGAGCGGACGGCGGATCATCGCGAAGAACGCGCGATAGATCAGCGCGTAGCCATCCACGAGGAACAGTTGCTTCCCGCCGCTCATCGAGTGCCAAGCATCGCGAGCGCTCCGCCGACCGCGAGGGGCACTAGAATGTTGTCCGCAGCGCGCCACGGCGCCCGTTCGGCGACTGCGGCCACTGCGCCGCCGATCAGCGCCGAGGCCGGAGAGTATCCGCAGGCCAGGAGCGCAACGGCCGCCGTGCCGGCGCAGGCCGCGGAACCCGCCACCGACTTGCCGCCCGGCCGGCCCCAGCGGCGTCCTACCAGCGCCGCGGCCGGGTCGGCCAATCCGCTGACGACTATGGCCGCAGCGGCAGAGCGGGCATCGAAGAGGCCCCACGCTGCGAGGTAGCCGACGGCGAGCGCCGTGGGGCCACTGATCCCGCGCTCCTCGCCGGGCCGGAAGATCGCGCGTCCGAGGGTGCCGACCATGTGCTGGACGGCGGGGATCGCGTTCCGAGTAGCCTCGAGGACGAGGGCGAGTCCGGCCAGAGCGGCCAGGGCGACCGTTCCCCCGTGGCCGGGAAGCTGGAGCGCCAGTGGTCCGAGGGCCGACGACGCGGCGTGCAGCATGCGACGCCAATCCTCCCGCTCCGCCGTCCGCGCCGTAGGTGCCGGCGCCGGCCACTGTGCGGGGCCGTCGGGGGAACCGCCGCCGGTCACTGCCGGCGCAAGCGGTTCAGCACGACCAGGTATTCGGACCGGGAGCGGGGGTCGAGGCGGAAGCGACCGAAACCGGCGTCGTCAATGAACACCAGTTGGAGGCGGTACTGGGTGTAGACCCAGTAGATGATGCGGCCCCGGCCCTGGATGTCGGGCCGCGGATCGAGGATCTCGTCGGGTTCGCCGAGCGCGATGAAGACCTCGCCGCGATCGGTGAGCCACCCGGGAGTTCCTTCGTCCCTGAACCGCTGGTTGGCGACCTGGATGCGCGCGAAGTACAGGTCGAGCGCCTCGTTCTCCGGCGTGACGGGGTTCGGGTCCGTCGTGCGCCAGAAGCTCTGCCACGCCGCCGCCCTCTCCTCCGGCGGCGCGTTTGCGATGCGGCGCAGCGTGTCGGCCGGCGCGAAGTACCGGAGCAGGTTGAGCATGTCATCGAAGTTCGCGACCGCCCATAGGTCGGAGAACGCCACGAGGAACGACCCGGACGCCACAACGCCACCCCCCACCACACCGATGCGCAACTCGTGGCGACCGATGGACAGTTGTGCCGGCGCAATCGCGAGGATCCGCGCATCCACGGCTCGCATGGTGTCGAGCCGCACCGTGTCCGCGAAGACCGGCCGGCCGGCCGGGTCGGTTACCGAGATGGCCAACGCGCTGCCGGTCGGCATGCCGTACGACTCGACGTAGAACCGCAGTGAATCACTGCCGTAGGCGACCGCGTTGCGGGGATTCGCCACCAGCGTCGGTAACGCCGAGAGAGACGTGCGCGGAGCGGCCTCATAGACCGCGATGGGGCCCGAGACCGCGGGGGCGACCAGCCCGGGAACACTCAGCGTGACCTGGTTGCGCGAGACGTTCGGCCCGTTGCGGTCGCGGACGGTGATGCTGAGAACATAGTCGCCCGCCCGCACGGGGACGATCTGCTGGAAGATGACGCTCTCTTCGGTCCGCAGCGTCTCGCGGAAGTTGCTGACGCGGATCCGCTCGTCGCGCGCTACCTGCTGGACGATCTCCGTGCCCCGGAGGAACTGGAGATCGGCGCGGTAGTCGGCGACGAACTCGTTCCGCTCGCGCCGGAACGTCAGGCCACGATTGTGGAGCGAGAGGGCTACCAGGACGAGCGTCGTGTCCGGTGGTGGCCCGGCGAGGAGCCGGACGCTGCCTACGACGGAAAGCGGCCCGGCGTCGGCGATGAGCCCCATCTGCCGGAAGACCGCGGTCGGATCGAAGACCTGGGGCATCTGCTCGGTGCCGGTCGGCGCGTCGGGGCCGCCGACACGCTTCCAGGAACCGCACCCGAGAACGAGCGGCGCGAAAAGGACAAGGGACCGCGACACGGAACGCAGCGTGGGCGCCTCGGCAGAAAAGGGAGGACCGGACCCTGTGTGTGAGAAGGATACCAGCCTGGGAAAGCTACGAGGGCAAGCTACGAGCGGCTGCGCACGCCCGTCAAGCCATGTCCACGCCGCGCCTTGCCGCCCGGCAAGGCGCTCGGTACATTCGCGTAACTCCATGTCATCCGAAGACCTTACGGGTTCTCTCGTCGCCGGCTACCACCTCCTCGAACGGGTCGGCGAGGGCGGAACGGCTATCGTCTACCGCGCCCAGCACGCGAGTCGGGGAGTCTGCGCTCTCAAGGTCCTTCGCCCGAGGATGCGGGCCGATCGCACGGCAGCGCAGCGTTTCCTGCGCGAAGCGGCCTACGGGGCGCGGGTGCGACACCCGGGAGTGGTGCGCACGTTCGAGTACGGCGCGGCGCCTGACGGCGTCCAGTATCTCGCGCTCGAGTGGGCGGAAGGTGAACTGCTCGCCAAGTTCATCCGGCGCACCGGACCGGTCTCTCTGACCCTCGCGTCCAGTGTGGTGCGCCAAGTGGCGGAGGCCCTGTCCGCAGCACACGCGGCCGGCATCATCCACCGCGACCTCAAGCCCGAGAACATCATCTACGACCCGCGCACCCAGCTTGCGCGGCTGCTGGATTTCGGCCACGCCCGGGATGCCGACATCTCTCCCGAGGAGCGCCTCACCCGCACCGGGTTCTTCGTGGGCACTCTCCAGTACGTCGCCCCGGAAGCGCTGTCCGGCGCCCTGGTGGATGAAGCGGCGGACACCTACTCGCTCGCGACCATCGCGTTCCTCCTGCTCACGGGCCTGCTGCCGTATTCCGCGAAGTCTCCCCGGGAGTTGTTCCACCAGTTGCTGACCAAGCCCCCTATGACGTTGAGCCAAGGGCGCCGCGACCTGGCGTTCTCTCGGCCGCTGGAAGACGTAGTGGCGCGAGGCCTCCACCGGGAACCCGCGGGGCGCCCGGCGACGGTTATCGTCTTCGCCGAGGAGTTCGCCGCTGCCGCAGCCCAACCGGCGGCTGGCCCGCGTGCCGGCCTCCTCGAATCCATCAAAGGCATGTTCAGCGCGGGGCGCTGAGTCGAGGCCAGGGGGACGGGGCGGTGAGCGATTCTCTGACGACCAGCCACGAGCGCTTGGTGGCCCTGCTGCGGTCCCGCTCCGTGCTGCTCGGCGACTTTGTCCTCTCCTCGGGGCGCCGCTCCGCATACTACATCGACTGCCGCAAGACGACGATGCACGCTGAGGGCCTCGAGCTCATCGGCCAACTCGGTCTCGCCGCCCTGCGTGAACGGGGCTGGGCCGCCGACGCCATTGGCGGCCTCACGCTGGGCGCCGACCCCGTGGCGTACGCGGTCGCGCGCGCCTCCTGCTCGGCTCCCCCGGTCGTCAACGCGTTCACGGTGCGCGCCGCGGCGAAGGCCCACGGCACGGGGCGGCGGATCGAAGGATGCTTCGAGCCGGGCGCGCGGGTGGTGGTCGCCGAAGACGTGATCACCACCGGGGGCTCAGCGCTGCGGGCTGCGCAGGCCATCCGCGACGATGGCGGCACGGTCCTCGGGGTGCTGGCCGTGGTGGACCGGGGAGAGGGTGGACGGGAGACGATCGAGCAGTCTGGTCTGCCCGTGCACGCCCTCGTCTGCGTCGGCGACATCGTGGGGGGCTCCGCGTGAGCGTGCCCGCCCGTACTCTCGCTGGTCGCCTCGGCGATGCCCTGCGCGGAGCGCACGTCTCTGCGGAAGAACAGCGCAACCGCGATTCCGCGTTGTTCGCGGGGCTGCAGCGCCAGCGCTGGCGGATCATCCTCGCCAGCACGGCCCTGATCGTGCTCGCCAAGGCTGCAGGGTTCGTGGCAGCGCCGTACCACCACGTCGCCTGGGTGGCATCGGTGGCGCTTGGGTGGAGCATCGTGTACGAGCTCCTGCGCCGCCGGGGGTGGTACGCCTGGTACCACGTATATGCGTCGGCCGCGTGGGACGTGCTGCTGGTTTCGAGCGCGGTCTTCCTGGCGGGGCAGGGCGGGCTGGTGGTCTTCTACATCCTTGCGCTCGCCCCGTACCTGCTCGAGGTCGACCGTCCTGCCGGCGCCGTCGTCGTTCTCTCCGCCCCGTTCGCCTATCTCGCCACCCGCGTGCTCCACGCGCGCCTGTACGAGCCGACCCTGGGCGTCCGCTCGTTAGCCGACCTCCCGCCGCAGGCTTACCTCGACGCGGTGCTCCTCGTGATCGTCGGCGCGGCGATGCTGCGCGGGCCGACGGCGCTCTCCGCCCGCATCCGCGCCACGCGGGCGGTGATGGGGCAGGCGGAGGGCGGGGACCTCACCGCCCGTGCCGCCGCGACGATGGACGACGAGCTCGGCTATATGGAGCGCTCGTTCAACCAGATGCTCGCCGAGACCGGGCTCACTCTCGCCACGGTGCAGCGCGAGTCCGACGGGGCCGCGGCACACGCCGAGGAGCTTGCGGCGTCGGCAAGCCAGTTCGCGGACGCAAGCGGTGTCGCCAGAGGGGCCGTCGCGCGGCTCAGCGCTGCGCTCGCAGAGCAGGAACGCCTCGCGGCACAGAGTGGCGAGGGCGCATCCGATGCCGCCGCGGAGTCGGACATCCTGCACCGGTACGCCGCCGGGATGGCGGAACGGGCCCGCGAGCTTGCCGTCGCCGTGGTGGCGAACCGCGACCGCATCGGGCGCGCGGGCACTTCCCTCGTCGCGGTCGGCCGACAGGTGCGCGAGGGCGCGGGCGCGGTCTCGGCGCTGGCGTTGCCCTCAGAGCGGATCGGCAGACTGGCCACCGCCATCAGTCGCCTCGCGCGCCAGGCCAACCTTCTCGCGCTTAACGCCTCGATTGAGGCGGCGCGGGCGGGAGAGCACGGGCGCGGCTTCTCCGTCGTGGCGGCGGAAGTGCGCAAGCTCGCGGGCGAAGTGGGGCGGGCGGCGCGCGAGGTGGGCGACGTCGTGGCCGAGATTCGCCGGGCGCTCGAAGCCGCGGTCTCCACTATGGCTACCGGCGAGTCGATGGTGCGCGATGTCGGTGGCGTCGCGGCCGAGGCGGATGGCGCGCTGTCGCAGATGCTCACCGGTGTCTCGTCGCTGGCCTCCCTCGTCGACGATACCGCCGTGACGTCGGCGCGGCAGGCCGCCGCGATGGGCGTCCTCGCCGCAACGATGCGCCAGATGCAGGACTTGTCGACGGCGTCCGCAACCGAGTCCGCAGCCGCGGCGCAGGTCGCCAGCCTGCAGACCTCAGGAGCGGAGGCGCTTGCCGTGGCCGCCCGACAGCTCGCCGAGCTGGCCGAGCGGATGCGTGCGGCCGTCTCCCGTTTCTCGGTGGGCGGCGGCCGCAACCGCACCGCGTAGCCCCCGTCCCGTTTCGTCCTCTCCCTTCACCCCGCCGGACCGGCGGCTCACGCCGCGGATTGTCCGTGGTTCCCGGGCCATGTTCCAAATGGATGGAACGCGAGCAGCCGGTCCCGATACGGGGTGACGAGACGCTCCCGAAACCGCTCGACCGCGGTGTCGAACGGCATCCGCCGGCGGAACTCGCCCGCGGTGACCCCCAGAAACTCCCGCAGGTGGCGCCCGAAGCTCTGGGGCGAGGAGTAGTCGAGCCGGTTCGCCACGTCGGCGATGCTGTGTCCTCCACAGCGGAACAGGTACGCGGCGTGGAGTAGCCGTGCGAAGGCCAAGTACGTCTTCGGAGACGGAAGCTGCGAGCGGTAGAAGCGCGACATCAGTGAACTCGGCACCACGCCCAGCACCCGGGCGAGGGCTTGGACTGTCCGCAAGTCGGGGGCGCGCCGCAGCGCGACCTCGAAGAAGAAGCGGCAGTCCGGTGGCGCCTCGCGCAACTCCCCGTCCAGCGCCGTCATCGCGCGCGCCACGACCTGCGTGTTCGGTTCCCGCATCAGCGTCCGCAGCCGGTGCCAGCCGGAGGGCACCGACACGTCCACCACCTCGTGGACACCCGAGGCACCGAGCCGGAGGATGCGCTCGTGCGCCTGCTGGTCGGCACGCGAGAGGAGGGCCACCGCCGGGACGTGCGGAAACTCGCGAACAAGCTGCGCCACTCGCGGCAGGTCGGCCTCGCTGCAACGGTGCACGGAGAGGAAGACGGCATCCACCTGCGCACGCCGCACCTGACGGATGGCCTCCTCGACCGACTCTCCGTGCAGGACGCGGTAACACCCTTGACCCGCAGCCTCGACGCGTGGGCGCTCCGTGGGGAGCAGGATGGTGGCGACGGTAGCGGCGGCGGTCATGTGCGTCCTTTTCGAACGGGTCGTCCCGATTCTACGAGGCCGCGTCACCGGGCCGTCACCGGAACGTGGACGCGCCCCCTGCACCGTGCTAGCTTTGGGTCGCGGAGTGTGATGGTCGCGGGTCCGCCTTCGTGGCGGGCTCGAGGAAAGTCCGAGCTCCAAGGGCAGGCTGCCAGGTAACGCCTGGGCGCCGCAAGGCGACGGACAGGGCCACAGAGAACAGACCGCCTTGCCGCAAGGCGAGGTAAGGGTGAAACGGTGGGGTAAGAGCCCACCGCGTCCCTGGTAACAGGGGCGGCACGGCAACCCCCAGCTGGTGCAAGGCCAAATAGGCGGCGAGGTCCGGCCCGGACCGCCCACGTCGGAGGCGCCGCGAGGCGTCACGCCGACGAGCCGCGGGTAGGCCGCGCGAGGTGGCGGGTGACCGCCATCCCAGAGAGATGACCATCCGACCCTCGGGTCGAACAGAACTCGGCTTACGGCTCCGCGTGCGGCGCCGGCGTGCCTCCACGGCCACCGGCGCCGCTCAATTTCCAATCGGCTTGCCCCCGCTTCACCGCGAAGGGTACTATGCCCTGAGCTTGGTGCGCCTACGCGCCGGGCCCGAAACCCAAAGGAGACTGACCCGCATGGACCGCCGCCCGCTCGCGCTCGCCGCCGCCCTTCTCTCCACCGCGTGCGCCGGGCACCGACCCGCGACGCCCGCCCAAGGCGCTCCACTAGCCGCTGCCGCGCCAGTTGTCCCCGTGAGCCGCGACCCCTCTTCGCTCCGCTATGCCGTGGGGTCCGCGCGCTACCGCATCGAGCAGGTCTCGCATGTCGTGCAGGAAGTGATGGGCCAGTCGATGGACGTCGACATCAGCTCGAGGCAGTTGATCTCGGCCGTGGTCACCGAGGCCGCGGGCAACCTCGCGGTCGCCGTGACGGTGGACTCGCTGGAGGTCACGGGGCCGCCCGGCGCCGACGCGTCCCTGGCCGCCATGCGCGGCCAGACCTTCCGCGTCGTGATGGCGCCGTCCGGCCTGGTGGTCTCGGTGGCCGCACAGGACAGCGCCAACGTCCTCCTGCGCCAGGCCAGCAACGGAATGCGCGACTTCTTCCCCCGCCTTCCCGGTGTGCCCGCCGCCGGTCAGGACTGGACCGACACCGTGTCGACAACGAATGCCGGCGAGGTTTCGGTCACGATGCGCGCGGTGCGCCAGCACAACGTGGTCGGCTGGGAGGACCGGGATGGGGTGCGCGCCCTGCACGTCACCAGCACGTCCACGTACAGCGTCTCCGGCTCCGGTGAGACACAGGGACAGGCTGTCGAGGTGAGCGGGAACGGCCGGTCCACGCGCGACGCGTTCGTCTCCGCCGCCGGCGTCTACCTGGGCAGCGTTGAGAGCGACAGCACGTCGTTAACCGCGACCGTGACGGCGATGGGCATGACCGTCCCGATCCGGCAGTCCCGGCGCACCACCGTATCACGCCTGCCGTGAGACCTCGCTCGGCGCTCGGCGCCGCCGCCGCAGTGCTGATGTGGGCGGCGGCCTGCCCCCGGCAGGCGGCCGCGCAGCTCTATCCGGCCCAACCCGCGCGCTACCTCCTCACCACCGACGTGAGCGATGCTCGGGCCCTGTGGGTGAACCCCGCCGGCCTCGTGCGCGGATTCGGGGCCGGTCTCGGCGGCGACGCGACACTGCACCGCACCAGCGGAGCGCTCCGCCTTGCGCAGTTCGGGCTCTTGATCCAGAGCAGGAACCTCGCCTTCGGCTGGAACCACAACCGTTACCCCGGCGGTTTCTCCGCCAACCGCTACGCGCTCGCCCTCGCGCTCGGCGACGAAGTGCTCTCGGTGGGCGCAACGCGTCACTGGTACCGCGGGGGGCTCAGCACGGGGTCGTGGGACGTCGCGGTCCGCGCGCGGGCCAGCCCCGCCCTCGACGTCTCGCTGGTCTGGCGGCAGATCGGCTCTCCCTTCGTGCGCGACACCGTCCTACGCGAGTGGCCCGCGAGCGTCGTTCCGGCAGCGGGTGTCCTGTTGTTCGGCGGGCGGTTGCACGCGAGCGTGGAAGCGGAACTGGAGACCGGTCTCTCCGACGTCCGCGAGGTGCGCGCCGGCGCAGTTCTCGCCTTGGGCTGGGGTCTCGCCCTCGCGCTGCGCGGCGACTTCTCTCCGACCCTCGACCGACGGGGCTTCGCGGTCGCGCTCACGTGGAACCGCACCGCGAGTCGCACGACCCTCGTCGCCCTCCTGCCCGCCGATGCGGGATCGCTCGACGCCATCGGCGCGGCCGGCCTCGTCGTCGCGACGACGACGCGGCGCGTGCGCTGACGCCGGAGATGCGCGGACTCGTGCGCCGGGTCGTCTTCGCCGGCCTTGTCGCGGTCGTCGTGTTCTCCGGCTGGCTGCTGTTCGTCTGGCCGCCGCCGTCGTGGTGGCGCAGCCACTGGCCAGCCGAGACGGCGTTTATGGCCATGCGGGCGCGGCAGCACCGCGTCGCGAACGACACGGCGCTGCGCCGCTACCGTCCGGTGCCGCTCGACTCCATCTCGGTGTGGGCGGGCAAAGCCGCCGTGGCCGGGGAGGATGATGCCTTCTACCAGCACCACGGCATCGACTGGCGCTCACTGCGAGGGGCCCTCGGCTATCGCCGCGACGACTTCTCCTGGGGCAACCCGCGCGACCGCGCGGAACTGCAGCTGGCCTTGGGCCGCGCGGGCGAACGCCGGGACAGAATGCGCGGTGCGAGCACTATCACGCAGCAACTCGCGAAGAACCTGTACCTCTCTCCGTCGCGGAACCCGCTCCGCAAGCTGAAGGAGGCGGTGATCGCCTATCGCCTCGAGTGGGCGCTCGACAAGCAGCGCATCCTGGAGCTGTACCTGAACGTGGTGGAGTTCGGGCCGAACCTATGGGGGGTCGCCGCGGCGAGCGAGCGCTATTTCGGCCGTGCCGCCGCTGGACTCTCGATGGACCAGGCCGCGCTGCTCGTGGCCACCCTTCCACATCCTCTCACTTCGAATCCCGTGCTCCGGCCCGGCCGCACCATCTGGCGACAGCAGCTCATCCTGCGCCGGCTTCGAGGGGAGAGTGTCTTGGTCCCGTCAGAGGAAGCGGAGACGGCGGCGCCCGCCGCGACGCTGGCCGCAGACTCCGTCGTAGTGCCACCAAAGGACTCGGCCGCCGCGCCGGCGCCGAAGCCCGACACGGCGGCCGCCAAGCCGCCCGCTCCTTCCCCGCCGCCGTCCTAGTCGACCAACCGGAGCGGCATCACCAGGCAGAGGTAGGATGCCGCATCGTCCCAGCCTACCGGCTCCGCTGTGGCGGCCCGCTCCGGCGCCTTGAACGTGAACCGTGCCTCGTCCGTGGGCATGTACTTGAGGACCTCGAGCAGGTACGCCGCGTTGAAGCCGATCTCCAAGGCGTCTCCCTCATAGGTCACCGACATCTCGTCCTGCGCTTCACCGAGGTCCGGCGTCTGGACGCTGAACTTCAGCGTGCCGCCTCCAAAGGAGAGACGAATCCGGTGCGTCTGGTCGCTGGCGACGATGCTCATGCGCCGCAGCGCGGAGGCCATCGCGACCTTGTCCACCGTGGCGAACTTGTCGTTCTCGCGCGGAATGACCTGCTCGTAGTTCGGGTACGGGCCTTCGATGAGCCGCGTGAAGACCTGCGTCCCCTGCGACCGGAACCCGAGATGGTTCTCGCTCTTCGCGATCTCAACGGCCATGTCCGGCGGGAAGAGCCGGCGAATCTGCTCGAGTGCCTTCGGCGGAACGATCAACTCCGCCGGAGACGCGCCGCTGTCACCGCTGAGCGGGATGTCCATCTTCGCCAGCCGGTGGCCGTTCGTCGCCACCATCCGCATCCTGTCCTTGCGTAGGTCCCACAGGACCCCGTTCAGGATGGGTCGGCTCTCTTCCGTGGAGGTCGCGAACGCCACGTGACCGATGAGCTTGTGCAGTTCCTTGGCCGCGATGTGCCAAGGATTGTCGAACTTGACGTGTGGGAAGGACGGGAACTCGTCGCGCGGGAGGCCGAGGAGCCGGAACCTGCTCTTGCCGCACTCCACCTGTGCCCGCTGCTCTCCGGCCGACGTTATGCGCACCGGAGACCCCGGCAACTCGCGCGCGATCTCCGTCAGCTTCTTCGCAGGGAGGGTGAGCGAGCCTTCCTCGTCCACATCTGCCGGCACGGTCGTTGACACGGCGATGTCGAGATCCGTTCCCGACAGTCTCAGGCCATCTTTGCGCGCCTCGAGCAGGATGTTCGAGAGGACAGGCAACGTGGTTTTCGTCGGGATACTCGGGCCGACGGCCAGCAGGCCTTCCTGTAGCTTCTCGCGCGTGATCGTGAACTTCATCCCGCCCTCACCGCGTAAGCGTCGACTGCTGTTCTACCAGCCAGTATAGATAATCTAGTAGTACTGGTAGAGAGTGTGGAACTGTGGGCGGACGGCGAAGCCGTGCGTGCCGGCCAGCACTTAGGCCATCCGCTTCGTCGCCTCCGCTGTGGAACATGCGGCCAGCGAGCGCCGGAGTGCTTCTCTCTCTCCACCCCAGCCCACATCAATCCCCCGTCTTCCCACGTCCACTAGAGGGACGAGAGTTCGCTGCGCGCGGCGCCGACCCTCTCGCGGAACGTGTGGTCTCGCGACAACTGGTTCTGAACCTTGTCCAGGCTGTGAATCACGGTGGAGTGGTCCCTCCCACCGAACGCCTGGCCGATCTCGACAAGCTGCATCCCGAGAAGGTCCCGCGCGAGGTACATGGCGATCTGCCGGGGGACGGTCAGCCGCTTGGTGCGCGCCTTGGACTGCAGCCCCTCCGGCGTCACGCCCCAGCGGCGCGCCACGACCTCCTGGACCCGATCGATGGATGGCGGCGACCGGCGACCGGCATCACTGTCTACGGCCGCTTGGATCTTGTCGGAGAGCGCTTCGCGCGCCAATTCGACCGTGATCTCGCGGTGCTTCAGTGAGGCGAAGAGCAGCAACTTGATGATGCAGCCCTCCAGCTCGCGCACCGAACTGCGCACATGCTCGGCGATGAACCGGATGACGTCATCCGGGATCGTCATGTCGAGGTGGTCCTGCTCGGCCTTCTTGCGCAGGATCGCCGTGCGGTGCTCGAGGTCTGGCTGGCCGATGTCCACCACCATCCCCCATTCGAAGCGCGAAACGAGCCGGGCCTCGAGCCCCGGGATCGCCTTTGGCGGTCGATCCGAGGTCAGCACAATCTGCTTGCCGACCTCGTAGAGGGCGTTGAAGGTGTGGAAGAATTCTTCCTGGGTCGTTTCCTTGCCTTCCAGGAAGTGCACGTCGTCCACGAGGAGCAGGTCGAGGTCGTTCCGGTACCTGCGATGGAACTGCGGCATCGTCCGCGACTGGATGCCCGCAACAACGTCGTTGATGAACTGCTCGGCGCTGATGTAGACGGTGCGCATCTCGGTCTGGCGCTCGAGGATGACGTGCGCGATCGCCTGCATCAGGTGGGTCTTGCCAAGCCCGGTGGGACCGTAGATGAAGAGCGGGTTGTAGGTCTTGCCCGGGGCCATCGCAACGGCGTGGGCGGCGGCAGCGGCCATCTCGTTCGACTTACCGACGACGAAACGCGCGAAGGTGTACCGGTTGTTGAGGGGCTGCGCCCAGTCGGGGATCCCCCCTGCGGCCGCAGCCTGGGCGGCCGAGGTCGGCGGGGGCACGAAGAAGTCCATCTGGGGGCGACGGGCCTGGTCCTCGGCCACCCGGAACGTCACTGCGAGTGGGCGCCCGTTCGCGTGGCCAGACAGCTCCGACAGGAACGCCGCGTGCTTCGACTCGTTCCACTCGGCGGCGAACTGATCGGGCGCGCCGAGCACCAGCCTGCCGTCCTCCAACCCGATGGCCTCCACCGGGTCGAGCCACGTCCGGAC
>Ga0315275_10000293_pt1 | contig 41250 bp, 38 predicted proteins | sample YL17G03_0_MG_FD_205557 | JGI IMG/M metagenome (GOLD analysis project Ga0315275, IMG submission 205557) | Sediment microbial communities from Yellowstone Lake, YNP, Wyoming, USA - YL17G03_0 | ecosystem: Environmental > Aquatic > Freshwater > Lake > Sediment | place: USA: Wyoming | collected... | reverse complement strand
GGCCACCTCTCCCATGGAACCTGACTTCCATCAATGGAGACACCGATTGACGCGATAGAAGGTCTGACATATTAAGTATTGACCGACCTACCATGCGTGGTTAGGGTTGCGGCGGGTCTGGCATCTTCGGGCGAACATTGCCTCCCCCGCACGTAATTACATATCCTGTATGCCTCTATTCCCCGCGTGAAGAAGCTGTTCATTGGGCTCTACGCACGGACGTTCTGCCACACGACAGAGGATTTGGCGAAGGTCAAGGAAGCCATGACAAACGTCCTTGGAGATTTCGAGCTGAGAATCTCAAAGACCGAGGGACATCACGGGAACCCCATCACCATCATCGAGTCCACTGTCGACAAAATGAATGGCATATCCGAGTTCTTCGCCAAGGTAGATGATCACGACCTTTCCTTGATAGAGGATACGCTGGCAACTCGTGTTGATGACGGCTGCAACCTCTTCCTAAAGATTGACAAGCAGGAGGCTTTTCTCGGTAAGGTGAAGCTGGGTCATGAAGACGACGTCATCGCTCTCAGGATACGCGTGGCCGCGTTCCCGGCAAGGTGCGAGGTCGCGCAGAGCAATATCAGAGAGTACTTGGCCGTGGAACGAGCGAGGAGAGGCGGCTCTGCGGCCAATTCCGGTATTAGCCATGCCGACGATTGATTATTATAATGAGGATACATCTGCGGGAATCGCACGTGCAGGGGTAGCCAAGTCCGGTCAACGGCGCAAGGCTTAGGACCTTGTCCAGCAGTGGTTCCGCGGTTCAAATCCGCGCCCCTGCACCTGATGGCCAGCGGCGCTCGACACAGACAATGGAGGCACTATCTTGGACTACCGAGATGACGCGGCGTCTCGTGGGCGTGAGATGTATCTACCGGAGATCTTGCTCGCGATCTCGGTGTTCTTCACCTCACCAATCATTCTAGCTTTCCTTCAGACCCACGCTGGCTACGTCCATGTTCTTCTGATCGGAGTGGTGCCAATGCTGGTGATGTTTGCATGTTCGATGTCGTACCTCATTCTAACTGCACCAGGCGGACTGATACGGTCAATTCGTGATTTCGAGCAGGGAAGGCGCGGAGCGACGCATGTTCTCTTCATGGCAATCATGGTCATGTACGGGTGCGCATTCGTGGCGACAGCAGCCACTGGGGGCATCATCCCCTTTGTGTTTTACTTCGGCTTCATGCCATTCAATGCTGCTTGCGTCCTAGGCGCGACAAAAGCATCGTCGGCAACAATCACCGATTCCGGTGTTCGAAGGTTACGATTCACTCTGGCGGTCCTGCTGCTTATCTGCGCGCTGCCGTGGCCCATCGCCCTGATGGCTGCTCTACCGTGATTGACGACTCTGTGCGGATGCATGCTCGCCCTTCGGCGGCACAAACATATCGCGGACAGTATCTTTCCTGAAGGCTTAGGACCTTGTCCAGCAGCGGTTCCGCGGTTCAAATCCGCGCCCCTGCACCATTGCCTATACCTTCTTCTTCAAGAACAACTCACAGCCTGAAGCGTACTCCTCGGGTGAGAGCCATTTCCGGTACTTTCCATCTGGGAAGCAACCTCGATTATTCCCGCGCGCAGAGTACCATTCGCAAGTCTTGCAGGTTCTGCCGGTGTTGCGTCTGAGAGATGCTAGTATTGTCATCTCCTCGCGAGTGTAGCCTTCTTCTGGATGCTCCTGACGGACCTTCACGGGGAGGAATCTCTGAGCTCGCTATTCCATTTTTCGCGCGCGAGGGCGGGTCGGAGATATATATGGCCCACGCGTTTCCCTCGCCCGTGAAGTACCTCTACTGCCCGAAATGCAAGGAGCTCAGAGTGAAGAGCTGGTACCAGGTCAGAAATGTGTGCTCCAGGTGCTTCAGCGTTGCGACCGCGATCAAGATACCGAGGAATTGGATGACATACCTCTCGTATGTTCTCTATGTCGTCGTCCCAGCACTCATAGGCGCAAATCAGATCACGGACTCAGCAAAATATCTCCAGCTAGCGATCGTCGGACTAGTTGTGATGTTGATCGTCTCATATGCGGACATAGTGCGTGGGGAGAAGTTCGCAAAGGCCAAGATCAAAGTAACCGGCTCGAACCTAGACCAGTTCAGGAAGAAGGGTTGGGCATAGGACGAGCTCGGCAAGATAGACCATTGCGCCTGACCCCGGGATTTCGGTCGAACTCGCATAGGCGTTCTTGGTCACCTCGGGCACGCATGGAATCGAAAGCACCGGCCCAGAGAGGTCATCATCCATGTCAAGGACCAGCAGGTATGGCTCGAAGGCTGGGTTGCACACAGCCCTCAGCATGTCATGGATGAGGCCGTTCAGACGATCGAATTGCATCATGTCATGTCCGGCCTCCAGCGCAAGCAGCTCGATGGCGAGAGACTCGGCAGCAGTCGTGCGGTCGTCCATGTAGAACGGTTGACCGAGATCCACGACAACGGATTCGCACAACGATGTCGCAAGGAACGTCCGCAGGATTTCCGCGGGGTCTGTGTCGCCGCCAATACTGTTCCCCTGGGAGTGATTGGGGAGGGGTGTGACGTAGGACATGATAATGTTTGAAACCAAGACTGCCCCGATGAAGAAGACGATTGCGTCCATTACCGCCAGCTGAGCACAGCTCTCGCCATCGAATCTACCACACAATCGCTCTCACCTCGAGCATGATAGTGCTTCCATAGCCGTCAAGGACGTTGAGCAGTCGAGAACAGTACCCGGTGGTATTCGGTAGCGCTGTGTCGTTGTCGGACCCGGTATTCAACCAGGTGTAGGACGGATATCTGGCGATGATGGCAATCAGGTAATGCCTCTCTCCCACGACCCTACTTGCGATGTCAGAGATGTCAACGTTCTGGGCTGATGTTACAGACGGCATCAGGCCTGGCGTTTCTGGCCTGAGCAACCGAGACATGACGCTGTTCACCAGATCCTCAGCTAGGGAGTCTAGCTCCTCCTGGACCTGGACAGCATTCAGATTCCGGGAAACCCACGTTCCACAGAGGACTAGCGTCGCCACCCCCACAAGGACGAACATGAGGACGGGAAGGTCCTCGAAGAAGCCCGCGACCCCTGCGTCATCTGCCTTCATGATCATCCGGAGCGGCGGTGATGGTTGGCTTCATAGTCACTACATGTAGCCTACGACCGTGGAATCCGTAGAAGAACCGCTCATGTCATGGTTCATGGCATGAGACACCGCCAAGGACCCGCCAAGAAACTGGCTCCGAGCATGAGCCCCGAATCGGTCTGCACACACAACTACACTGAAGAGGAGGCGCTCCAGCTGGAGATCGACTGCGGTTCGTGCACAGGCGCGAACGACCTCATGAACAACAGATGTTTGACGGGCGTGATGAACATCATCGCGGCCGGGGCGGTGCCGGAGGCGATCATCCTCAAGAGGTTCATCCACAAGAGGTACAGAGGGGACGCTGTGAAATTGGCAGCACTGGCGGCGCGGGAGCTGGCCACACTGAACAGAGCAATCGCGTCAGCAGAGACACCGTCTGACAAGAAGTGTCGGACATGTCCTTCTAGCAAGGAGCTGGCGATGATCGCGATGAGGCGCAGGCTGCTCTCGAGCCCGATCAAATACATGCCCGGGAAAGGGGCGGACCCATCACAGCTTGCGGAAGAACTGACGGTCGAAGGCTGTCCGATGGCTCGCAGATGCGTGGATGAGGCGCTCGCGGTTAGCGTGCTCCTATCAGGGGGGGAATGAGTGTCGTCGAGGCCTCCTCCTCCGAAGATAGTCCATGGCGGACGGCCACCCATCCAAGGGACACAGAAGCCAGTCCTGGTGTTGAAGCCCACTCCCAAACCCTCCCTGTCGGTAGCGCAGTTCGAGACACGACCGTGCTTCGCATCATCCTGGGTAGAGTCCAAGACCGCAATTGAGAGCGAAGTCGTCGCGCGATACGCCATATCGGGGGTCGGCGTGACCATATCGTCTCCTGAGAGCTCCAGCTGCGGACTCTACACAATCGATCCTCCTGAGTACAAGCTCAATCCATTGCAGCTGCAGGCCCTAGCAGGCGCGATATCCGAGGTCACGCGGGCAGCTCCAGCCGACCTGGAGGTGAGCTCCTTGGGGACCGTCAGACCGTACATCAAGGCTAGGGCGAAGGACTTCATATTCTCACAACTCGCCAGGAGATCCAGAGAAGAGACTGTGGGAATGGTCCTCGACAGAGAGGCAGACCATCTGTCAGAGCTTCTATGCAAGTACACCGCAGGCTACGGAGTCCTGGAGACGCTGTTGGAGGACCGACTCATACAGGATATCTACGTCGACGCGCCCTCGAGCCAGACGCCGGTACAGGTGGTCCTTCGGTCGGATGCAGGGCCGCGCGTCAGACAGAAGTGTCGGACGAACATATTGGTGGGGAGGAAAGACATCCAGGGGTTCGTCTCCCGCATCAAGCTTGAGACCGGGCTGCCGTTCTCAGAGGCACATCCTGTCCTCGAGGCCGACATAAAACGCTTGGGGGCACGGGTCACCCTCGTAGGGCCTCCCTTGAGTGAGAAGGGGGTTTCCGTTGCAATCAGGAAGCATTCTACCAACCTGTGGACAATTCCAAGGTTGGTCGCCAACGGCTCGCTCTCTCCCCTGCTTGCGAGCTTCCTGTGGGCATGCGTGATCGGCCGAAGGACCGTCCTCGTTGCTGGCAGCAGAGGGGCTGGCAAGACTACCTTACTGGGAGCGATAATGCTCGAGTTCCCCCTTTCCCAGAGGATAATCCTGATAGAAGACACACCTGAGCTCTCTGTCCCGCGCATGCAAGAGTTGGGGTACGATGTGCAGACGCTGAGGTTCTCCGGAGCCAGTGAGGAGGGTGTCGCGTCGGCACAGGAGGCACTCAGAGTCAGCCTCAGGATGGGAGAGAGCGCGATCGTGATTGGGGAGGTCAGAGGTGCAGAGGCCAAAGTGCTCTACGAGAGCATGCGCGCGGGGAGTGCGGGGTCGTCAGTCCTCGGGACCATCCATGGCAACTCCGCAAAGGGCGTTCTGGACCGAGCGGTCGAGGACCTGGGGGTCTCGGAGAGGGCCTTCTCGTCAACCGACATAGTCGTCGTGATAGGTCTCGTGCGGTCTCCTGACGGTTCGAGGTTCAACAGGCGGGTCGTAGAGGTCGCCGAGGTGAGGGAAAGAGGCCAGAGCGTAGAGCTTGTCAGTCTTTTCACGACGGAGGCCGGCTGCACATGCGCAAAGCCGACTTCGGACTTCTCGCCTGACTGCAAGACCATCAAAGGCATCGCGTATGCGTTGGACAACAGTCCAGTGACTATCATGGACATCATCAGGGCGAGGGCACATGCTGACCAGCTCGTGTCAGAGGCCGATGGTGTCTGGGGAGAGGACGAGGCCAGAGTCCGGTCGAACGAGGTGCTCACGAGGTGCCTGTTCGGGAATGACGGCCCGGAGGCGGGCCTCAGAGAATGGAGGAGTTGGCTCGATGCAAGGATGTCGAAATGATCCGCAAGCTCACTTGCTCTTCGTGTCCATATGCGTTCGATTGGAGCGACTGGGTTCGAGACTGGGAATCGGAATCAGAAGCTCGCCGAAAGGACTTGCACGACGAGCCAGAGGAACGAGGTCTTTGCTGGACGTCGGGGCGAAGCTGGACCTTGCGGGGATCGATGTTCCGCCAGTAACAGTTCTCGCCGCGGCAAAGACCCTTGCCGTCCTGATGGGCCTATCTCTGGCGGTCTTCGCGGTTGCCGTTCTCCTCGTAGGGGCACACTCTTACCTCATCCCCTCGGTTTTCCTGGGGGCTATCGCGCCTCTTGTGTCAAGGGAGGTCCTTCTCTCATATCCTGGGAGCGCAGCGAACAAACGCGCGTCCGAGGTCCTCAAAGGGTCCCCGGAAGCCGCGAACCTCATGATCATGAGCCTGAGGCACGAGCCCTCGCTGTCTAAGGCGATCAGGTTCGCCTCCAAGAGGAGCAACGCATTCTCACAAGAACTTGGCAACTGCATCTGGTACGTGGTGATGGGCAAGCATGCTAGCTTTGAGGAGTCACTACAGGAGCTTGGGGGCAGGTGGGCCGCTTACGGAAACGAGCTCAAAGCCTCTCTGAACGCGATGGTCACTGCATCGTGCGAAGCGACCGAGGACGGCAAGAGGAGGGCCCTCGACAGGGCCAATCATGCCATGATATCGGGAGCGAAGAGAAGGATCGAGGAGTACGCGCTCTCGCTGTCCGCCCCCAGCATGATTATGTTCGGGCTCGGGATCCTCCTGCCGCTGATGGTCGGTTCGTTCCTGCCGATGCTGTCATGGAACCTCTGGTCTCCCGAGACCGTCGGAGAGGGTTCGCTTTTGCAGGACCAAGGACAGGCGACGCTCGAGACCGTCTTCCTGATGAATGTCATGTTCCCGGCGATAGCCGCGCTTGTTGCCACGAGCGCTGCATCGCGTCATCCCATTGAGACCCACAGTAGGCATGTATCCAGGAAAGGGCTCGTCACGGCATCCAGGGCGCTCCCTGTCCTCGCGCTGAGCGGGGCTGCATGCGTCCTTTCGGTGATTCTCCTGGAAGGTATGCAGATGTCGCTTGCACTCCTCCTCAGCTCGATCGGGCCCCTGTCCGCCCTCATGATGCTCATCGGGAGGGAGGGACCGCAGGCGGGGTCGAAGCTTGCTGAAGGTGATGTGGAGGACGCATTGTTCAAAACCGGCGCCCGGATGCTAGAGGGAGAGAATTTCGAGGCTGCGCTGAGCAAGGCCGGGCTGGAGATGCACGGGCCCGCAGGAGATCGAGTAAGACGGCTCTCATTCAGCTCGATAGTCTCTGGCAGAGATATTGCTGAGATGGAAATGGAGGACAAGGCGGAAGAACATGGCCAGAACGCGCTCGATGGCATCAGGGTCGTCAAGGAAGCTGCCTCCAAGGACGAGCGCGCGGCCGGAGTATTGGCCATGGACCTCGCAGCCTACCTCAAGGATCTGCACGACCTCGAAACCACCTTGAAGAGCCGACTGAAGCCCACCATCTCGATGATGAGGCTAACGGCATACGCGCTTGGCCCAATAGTCCTGGGCGTAACATTCGCGATATACCTGTCCCTAGCGGGAATGATGGGGTCTGGCTCCGCGGGAATCCCCGCTGAGGTCTTCTTCCTGGTGCTCGGCGTGTTCCTGGCAGAGACGAACGCAGTCGTAGCGTACTTCGTCTGGGGGATCGAGGGCAAGAGGGACAGGAGAGAGCTCCTTCGCTCGCTGGGTGCGTGCATACTGGTGTCTGGGCTCGTATATAGCGCGACAGCGATGATCGTAGCTTGACAGAACAAGTTCCGAGACTACTTCCCGGGCTTGACCTTGCTCGAGAGCTTCTCCACGTTCCTCTCCAGGAGGGCCAGCTCCTTCGGGTCAAACGCTCTCGGGTCGACGGGTATGATCATTATTGCGGTGCTCAGGGATATGTGGTCGTTCACCTGGTCTATGACTCTGAGGACCTTGTTGAAATCGTTGTTGGAGACCAGATACTCCAGGCCATCCAGGAGGATGACGCCGCTGGCGTTCTGCTCTATGAACTGTATCATCGTATGGGTCAGAATGCCCAGGTTGGTCGGAGATATGACATCCTGCCCCGTACGAGTGGCGAGCCAGTATATGGGAGTCTCCTCGAGCCCGTACTTCTGCTTGATCAGGTCCGGGTGTTGCCGGCTAATTGCCAGACCGACGGCCCTTGCGGAGGGGTCTCCGGAGCTCGTTGATATTATGTTCACGAACGCGTCGAAGCTGACATCTGGCGGAGACTCCTCGACGACATAGGATTTGCCACCGGCCAGGTTGTACTTCCTGGTTATTCCGAGGCCCTTATCCTCACTCGCCTTGTCGAGCCTGGGCCTCTTTGAGAAGAGGCCCATCTAATCACTCCACATGGTCAGCGTGGAGCTAAGCGCGATCTCATTTGTCGGCTTGAGGAGGAAATCCTTTGCTCCCGCGTCCATGCTCTCGCGTATCATCTTCTTGTTGATTATGGAGCTCATAGCCACGATCGTTGCCTTAGGGTCGATCGCAAGCATCGCTTTCGTGAGCTCAACACCCGACTTACCTGGCAGGATCATGTCGATGAAAGATATCTTGGGCTTCTCCCTCTTGAAGACCTCGATTCCTTCGTCGAAGTCCTTCGCCTCGACGACATCATGGAATCCCACCCTGACCAAGAGTTCGATCATTACCTTCCTGAAGGCCTCCGAATCGTCGACGACAAATATCTTCATGTCAATCACGTAACTTAGGTTCGTTATTGTCTGAGATGGTATTTATCGTTGGCTGAAGAACGAGGGGAGATGGGCAGGCAATTGGTTTCCTGACGCAATGCCCCTCCTCCGATTCCTTTTGGAGCACGACGTCCATTCAAGGTTGCGTGCGTACAGGGAAGGGACTTAGATGCTACCCATCTCGGATATTTATGTGTCGGCCGCGGTGATAAATCTATCCCCTACTGTAAGTGAGAATATCTGCTCGTCGACGCTCCGATGCGGACAAACAATTATATACTGGCACGAGGATTCTTTGAAAACGCCTTTTAGTATATCAGTTTTCAATGACGGTGTTCATTAATGACGAACATTGAGGAAGTCAAGACAGGGACCACGACCATAGGTGTAGTGTGCAAAGACGGCGTCGTCATGGCGACGGAGATGCGGGCAACGATGGGCACTCTCATCGCCCATAAGACGACCCAGAAGCTGTTCAAGATCGATGACAACATAGGGCTCACAGTGGCCGGTGTTGTTGGGGATGCACAGACACTTGCGAGATACATCGGCGCAGAGGTGGAGCTGTACAAGCTGAAGAGAGGTCAGCCCATGACGGTCAGATCAGCCGCCACTCTGACATCGAACATCTTGGCTGGCAGCAGATTCTACCCGTACTACGTCGGCCTTATCCTTGGAGGTATCGATAGGGATGGCGGGCATGTCTATGCCCTAGACATGGTAGGTGGCGCGATCCCGGATGATTACGTTACCACGGGTTCCGGATCTCCGTTCGTCTATGGCGTTCTCGAAGATCACTACGAGAAGGGCATGTCCGTAAGTGACGGCATGGACCTGGCCATACGGGCCCTTCACGCTGCCATGAGAAGGGATTCCGCTTCCGGCGACGGCTACGCTGTCGCCTCCATCACGAAGGAGGGCTTCGTGATATTGGACGAGAAGGATGTCCAGAAGCGGCTCGCGAAGATGAAGCTGACCTGACCAGCGCAGTATAGTCTATGAAGGCATTTCTGCCGACAACCTATTCAATTCAGCTGAGTGAAATAGATGGGCATTGAGAAGATTCTAGAAGACGCAAGAGAGGCGGTCAAGAAGACCATCCCTTCAAACATCGAAGTCACGGATGTCGATTTCGAGGGTCCGGTCATAGTCATCTACACCAAGAACCTGGAGGAGTTCGCCCACAACAACGACCTTGTGAGGCAACTAGCCCAGAGCCTGAGAAGAAGAGTCGCGATCAGGCCGGACCCGACAATGTTGGCAAAGACCGAGGACGCCGAGGAGCGGATCCGTAAGATCATTCCCGAGGAGGCGAAGATCACCAACATCTACTTCGACGATGACACAGGCGAGGTAACGATAGAGGCGATATCGCCAGGACTGGTCATCGGAAAGCACGGTGTTGTGCTGAATGAGATCAAGAAGGAAATCGGCTGGGCGCCGAAAGTCGTGCGCGCGCCTCCGATCCCGTCGAAGACAGTCAGCGAGATCAGGAGCTACCTCAGGAAGATGCAGGACGAGCGCAAGGAGTTCCTCAAGAAGGTTGGCAGGAAGCTCATGCGACCCAGGCTGAACGATGAGACCTGGCTGAGGATCACATCTCTGGGAGGCTACAGAGAGGTCGGAAGGAGCGCCACGCTCCTGATGACCAGGGAGAGCAAGGTGCTCATCGATTGCGGTGTCGCGGTATCCGCAGAAGATGGCGGTTCGACGCCGTACCTGAGCGCTCCGGAACTGCAACCTATGGATTCGATAGACGCAGTTGTCATCACACACGCTCACCTCGACCACTGCGGGCTTCTGCCAGTTCTATTCAAGTATGGCTACGAAGGGCCAATATACTGCACCGCGCCCACCAGGGATATGATGTCGCTTCTGCAGCTGGACTTCATCAAAGTCGCCGTAGGGGAGGCAAAGAAGCCCCCGTACGAATCATCGCATATCAGGGAGGCGGTCATGCACTGCATACCGCTCAAGTACGGCGAGACCACGGACATCTCGCCCGATGTGAGGCTGACACTGCAGAACGCTGGACACATCCTCGGTTCGTCCATAGCGCACTTCCATGTGGGGGACGGGCTCTACAACGTCGCATTCACCGGCGACATGAAGTTCGAGAAGTCGTGGCTGTTCAACGCCTGCGTCAACAAGTTCCCGAGACTTGAGACCTTGGTGATAGAGGCTACATACGGTGGGTACCACGACATGCAGCCCAGCAGACAGGAGGCTGGAAACCAGCTTAGGGAGATCGTCAGGACAACACTGAGTCGCGGCGGCAAGGTCCTCATACCTGTGTTCGCGGTCGGGAGATCTCAAGAGGTCATGCTTGTTCTTGAGGACTTGATGAGGAACCATCAGATCCAGAAAGCGCCCATATACCTCGACGGGATGATCTGGGAGGCGACGGCGATCCACACAGCCTACCCTGAATACCTCAACAGCCAGCTGAGGACGCAGATCTTCCAGATGGGAGAGAACCCGTTCCTGTCCGATATATTCAAGCGGGTCGACAGCGCGGATATGAGGGAGACCATCTGCAACGATCCTGAGCCGTGCATCGTTCTCGCCACTAGCGGCATGATGAACGGAGGGCCCGTGATGGAGTACTTCAAAGCCTGGTGTGACAACGAACTCAGCACCATAACCTTCGTCGGTTACCAGGCGGAGGGGACGATGGGCAGGAAGATCCAGAAGGGCTGGGGGGAAATCAATCTCAACGACAGGGGCAAACAGATCTCCTTGCACATGAAGATGGACGTCGAGACCGTCGACGGCTTCTCAGGACACTCCGACAGACGTCAGTTGGTCAACTATGTCAGCACACTCGAGCCGCGCCCCGAGAGGATAGTGATATGCCATGGTGAAGATTTCAAATGCTCAGACCTGGCAAGCACGCTCTATAAAAAGTTCGGCATAGAAACTCGTGCTCCCCTGAACCTGGAGACGATACGGCTGAAGTGACCGATCATTCTCTGACAATGAGCCTCGAACCCTTCTTTCCCAGCAACACGACTCGGCTGTCCTCCCTTTCTCTCAGTATGTCCAGACCGAGTCTCTGACCTAGCCTCGCGGAGAACTCCTTGACGAAGGAGTGCTGCGGCATGTTATCCGCGGTCATCCTCGTTCTCGAATCTCCGACAAACATATATCCTTTGGATTCTATAAAAATAGGCTGGGCCGTTCCGTCCAACTTGGCGTACTCGTCCTCCCAGCCGAGGTTCCAGTCCTTGACCAGCGTGTGCCTGATGACCGTCCTTGTCGAAAGGGAAGGGAGAAGCTTGAGGGTATCCATGAGATTCTCCCATGCTCGTGGGAACTGGGGCACACAGAGCCTTTCGAAGACCTCCTTGTTGGGAGCAGCCACAGTAACATAGAGCTGGGTCGGCAGAGGCGAGAGAGCCTCAAGCACCTTAGGAACTGAGCCGTTCGTCACAAGGAAAGTCGTCATCCCTCGGCGCTTGCACAGCTCTATGAACTCCCCCAGCTTGGGATAAAGGGTCGGTTCTCCTGAGAGCGAGATGGCCACCTGGTTTGGGTTCCGGGCCTCCTCCCAAAGCCGCGCATCACACCTGGGATCGCCCTTGAAGCCGGACACTAGTAGCCTTTGCTCCTGAAGGCACTTCTCTAGGAGTTCTTCGGGCTCTGGGTATCCAGAATTCTTGAAGTCGGTCATGCCGTGGTACCTCCAGCAGAACAGGCACCTGAAGTTGCAGACATTCACGGCAGGGGTCATCTGTAGGCATCTATGGGATTCGATCCCGTAGAAATCCTCTTTGTAGCAGGGCCTGCCGTGTATCATCTTCTGGCTCATCCAGTGACAGAGCTTCACGGCTCCGCTCTGGCCAATTATCCGGTACTGCTGCCTCTCCAGATGCTCCCTCGTTCTCGAATCCAAACCACACGACCTCTCAGTGAAGCGTTGTGTGCCTCTTGCCCGAGCTTGATCTCGAGGGGCTTTTCCTCCCGGTCACAGACTGTGTCTTCATGTCATCGCCTGTCATTCTGGCAATCTCCTGGACCACGCGTGAATCCGGATCGACTCCCAACAAATACGCCAGGTCGCCCTCATCGAGCGCCAGTTCCTTGGAGAGCGCAATCAGAAGGTCCCGGTCATTCCTCACCATCGATGAAACCAGAGGTAGAGTCGATTCGTTGATGCACCGCCTTGAAGTATGCATGTGTGCGGCCAGCTTGCCAGAGACTGAATCCCGAGTTCCCCGCGAACCCTTGGATCTGGACATCAGAACGAAGTAGCTCGGGAAACGGTATTCGTAGACACTCGGCCTCGGGCCATGGTCCCTCGACAGGGCGACTCCCCCTGTCATCAGTTCTTTGGCGTACGCCCAGAGGCCGTAATACTGCAGCATCCTGGTCCTTCCTAGATACATGTCTGATATGGACAACGCATCGAATGCGTCGGCAAGATCTCTAGGATGAAGCATCTCAAGAGGTATGTTCTCCTCAACCCATTTCTCAAGTTCGTCCGGCGTCATGTCGAGGTCAAACGTTGCGTCACGCGCCTCACGGGCCGTTTTGGCGCCGAAAACTGCCCGCAGCGCCGCATCAATCTCCATCTTCTGGTTCCTCTTACCCATAGCGTCCGAATCCACCATACTTAGCTCGATTTTCCCCTCGACCATCATCTGGAGATCGTTCACAGCGGCACGCATATCCCCACCAGCGTTCTCCGCGATGCGATCGAGAATCGAGTCTGGAACCTTGACCTCTTCACGGCCGGCGATGGTCTTCAAGACCTTCACGACCGACCTGGAATCAAGTCTCCTGAACGTGACCTTCTCGGCAAGGGTCTTGATCGCAGGAGCTTTGCGAGTCAGCTCGTAGAAGTTGTTGACTATGAGGATGATTGGCTGGGAGGAGTCCTTGATGGTATCCACAATCGCCTTCGCACCGCCGTAGTCCTCCCTGCCGAAGAGGTTGTCGGCCTCGTCCAGGATCACAAGCTTCCTCCTCCCTTTTGAGGAGGACAGGAACTCTCCATCAAGCGAGAAGGTCTGGCTCACAGAACCTGCTCCGGCGACCTTCCTAATGGAGACGGCGTTCCTGTGATCGGATGCGTTCATTTCGATGCAATCCCAGTTCATGTCCTTGGCCAAGGCGAGAGCAGCGCTGGTCTTGCCTGTTCCCGGCTCACCCCTCAGGACAGCCGCTTTCAGCCGAGGAATACCGTCAGCCCAGGAATCGCCCCAATTCCTCAATGCATGAGCGGCTGCCTCATTCCCAATGATCTCTCTCAAGGATTTGGGGCGGTACTTCTCAGTCCACGCGTCTTGCATCAGGAATGAAAGCAATCCTCGCGTATTATAGACTAATCGTATGCAGTGCAGAAAATGCTCGAGAAAACGCAACTACTGACTTCGTTGAGCATAAAAGTATAATAAAATAGTTTGAAGATGTCTTTGGATTACTTTTATAGTCATTAGCTATACATCATTCGAGAGCACGAAGGAGCTTGTGTGATTCGCAGCGGCTGGCGTCTCGGAGAGGTTCTCCGTACCTCTCGTCTCTGAATGGATGCTCTCTGTCTCGCCCATCCCGGGCAACGGGTGCTTCGAGTACTCCTCCTTTCTGTCATCGATGTCCATTGTGAGATATATGGCTGTGACTTCGATGCTTGAATGGCCAAGATTCTGCTGCAGAGTCCTGATATCTATGCCAGACTTAAGCGCATAGACCGCATGCGTGTGCCTCAAGACATGCGGATGTCTCTTGTCCTTGTCCAGGCCGATCCTCGTCCCATAGTTGTTGATCAGACGTTCGACCTGGCGTCTGGACAGCTGGCCTCGCTTGTTGGATACGAAGAGCGGGTCCTTTCGGTTCTTGCGTGTCCCGACATAGTCACGCAGCATCGTCTTGGTCCAACTGTTCACGAGAGGGACCTTGCGTCCTTCCTCATGTCGCTTCGCCTCCTGAATCGTAATCTCCCCCGCTTCGAGATCTACGTCACCGATTGTCAGGGCGGTTAGCTCGCCGACTCTAATCCCCGTTTCGTACAGAAGTTTGATAATGAGACGATCTCTCATTCGCTTAGGTTCCTCTAGCAGGGCTTTGAGCTCATCCTGCTTGAGATACTTTCGCATGCTAGGTTCCCATCCCTTGTCTTCGGACGATTGTCCGACAAAGCATTGGTTTGTGCCTATATAAAAATGTCGCATTTTGGGTCATAACTGCCCTCAGTCGATCCGCGCGGTTCCGGTGCCTCTCAAAAGCGTCAACAAATACCCTATTTGTCGCCGTTTTCTACATCAGGCGCTGTCGTGACCGCTATCCCAGAGGAGAATCACTCTCAAAAGCTTGACACTTAATAGCACGGCTATCAGAAAACCCTGAAAACACCTTGGCTTCTCCTGAAAAATCTCGGTTTCGTGAGCTCGGATCGCATATTGCCCCCTACGGGGGCAACGGAACGACCTCCGTTTTAGCTACTAAGTATACTAGTCTACATAATATCAATATTTAGCTTACATATTCATCATTTGCTGATAATTGCGTCCGACAGCGGCGGACGGCATGATACTTCATAACACGGTACGCATCTGTGTCACGTCATGACATGACATGCACGGACCCATTTTCGAAGCGAATTCTAAGTGTATCATCATAGATTCCTCGGATGAAGCTCGCGCGCAGCGCCTGATTTCGCACCAGATTTCACACGAACGCCAGGCATTAGCCAGATAATAGGATTGGCAGCGATCTTGCGCTCCATTTCATAATCAGTTATTGAAGCACAAACAACCAGTTCGACCTCGGTCTGCAATTCCTAAGAACGGACTCTGTTATATGTCAGACACTACATAATTAGATGAATAATCTATACTTGATATTATTAGATACCTTTGAGCAATACAATGCGAAAACAGAGCGCCAAATGATGCAAGATACTGAGAGTCTATCAGCGAGATTCCCTTTCAAAAACAGTACAGATTCCGACGCGCTACAAGCCTAAGAACGTGATGTGATCAAGGCCGATTCCCAAAGGCCTAGACCCCGAATATTGGACCGAATTCCGGTGCATCGCAAAGGTGTGTGGTCGCAATCTGGGCCGTGATTTTCTCAGGCATTATTGCTCAAGAAATGCACAATTTCCAGCTGCCGAAACGAAGCCAGCGCGAGAAAGCATCGGACATGATTCGTACGAAAAATTGGGACGATGGCAGTCAAGTGGCCACTGCAAATCGTACAGCAACAAGGGGGCAAGGCTTCATCTAATCTCGAAACGATACTAAACGGAAATTGGAGCAAAATCATGACCAACGCCGGCGACATACAACGCGCGGTTTCTGAGGGGCTAAAGACGCTATGGTCACATGGTCGTTCTTGCGACGTCTCGGCAGCGGATCTCGAACGCTGGTTTCGTGCAGATACACAATATCCAGACATCCGGATTGAAGATGTCATTCGAAACCCCCTCCTGGTTGTGCACGAAATCGTGGAGATCGAAGAGGTCAAGAAGATGGGGCTTGACATTGGCAAGAAGGATGTCATCATTTCGAATCTGGAACTTGTTGACAGAGCCCATCTCAAAGCGGCTCAGATCGAAATAGAGATTGCATATGCGACGAAGAACCGAGCGCACCTTGCGGAAAGAATACCCGACATTGGCAACTGGAGCAAAGACCCGCTCGTGGAACCTGAGATGAGAGCGAAGTACGCCAAGATGCACCGTGAGGCAAGAAGAATGCTACATCAGCTCGACAAGAAATGATGAAGAAGAAGGAGTTATTGGAGGCCATCGGGCCTCCCAAAAAGAAGCGATTTCGCGTTTACATCATGCCCGGAGGCATGCCGCCCATTCCACCCATTCCGCCCATGCCGCCTGCACCCTTCGGTGGACCCATCTCGGATGGATTCATTTTCCTGGATGCAATCACATCGTCGATCCTGAGGATCATCGAGGCAACCTCTGTGGCGGACTGAATGGCCTGTGTCTTGACCCTGAGCGGCTCGATAACCTTGGCGATCAGCATATCAGAGACCCTGTTCTCCAGCACGTTCACGCCGAAGTTCTTGCCCGATTTCTTGTTGTGGGCGTTCTTGAGCTCAATCACAACATCGATCATGTCCATCCCTGCGTTCTCAGCAAGTGTCCAGGGAATGATTTCTAGAGCCTCGGAGAATGCCTCGATTGCCAGCTGCTCTCTGCCTCCGACCGATTGTCCGTAGTCCTTGAGCCTCAGAGACAACTCGATCTCGGGCGCGCCTCCACCTGATACCGCGACGCCGTCCTCGATTGCGACAGAGACGACTTTGAGCGCGTCATGAAGAGCTCTCTCGACCTCGTCGACCACATGCTCCGTGCCGCCCCTGATGAGAATCGAAACCGCCTTCGGGTTCTTGCAGCCTGTCACAAATGTCATGTCGGAATCAGATATCTTCTTCTGCTCCACCTGCGCGGCCGCCCCTAGTTCAGATGCCTTCAGATCGTCCAGGTTTGTGAGGATCTTGCCGCCCGTGGCTTTCGCGAGCTTCTCCATGTCGGAGCGCTTGACCCTTCGGACTGCGTATATCCCTTCCTTGGCCAGGTAGTGCTGGGTGAGATCGTCGATGCCCTTCTCGCAGATCAGGACGTTCGCTCCGGACTTCTTAACCTTCTCGACCATGCCCCTCAGCGTCTTCTCCTCTTCGTCAAGGAATTTCTGAATCTGGGTAGGGTCTCTGATCTGTATCTTGGCCTCCACCTCAGTCTTCTTGATCTCGAGTGCAGAGTCGATCAGCGCAATCTTCGCATTCTTCACAATGACGGGCATCCTGGGGTGAGTGCGCTCCTTGTCGAGCACGAGCCCCTTGATGAGTTCAGTGTCGGAAACCGCTCCGCCGTGTTTCTTCTCGACTTGGATGTTGTCAATGTCCGCTTTGTATTTCCCATCCTGCTTTTCGGAGATCGAAGTGACAGCCTCGACCGCGATGTCAGAGAGCAGATTCCTCTCCCCACCGACACCTTTGCCAGTCATCGCAGTTGTCGCGATCAGCTTCAAGGTCTTCTTGTCCGTCGGGGACACCTCGAACCCGATCTCTTTCAAGATCTTCATGGCCTCTTGAGACGCGAGTCTGAAGCCGTTGGAAATCACAGTCGGGTGAACGTTCTGGTCAATGAGCGACTCGGACTTCTTCAGGAGTTCGCCGGCGAGGACGACCGCGGAGGTCGTGCCATCACCGCATTCGTTGTCCTGAGTCTTGGCGACCTCGACGACCATCTTGGCCGCAGGGTGTTCGATATCCAGTTCCTTCAGTATCGTTGCACCGTCATTCGTGATGACGATATCGCCCATGCTGTCCACGAGCATCTTGTCCATGCCCTTTGGACCCAGGGTGCTTCTTACGGCATCGGCGACGGCACGAGCTGCCATGATATTGTTGCTGTGAGCGGTCTTGCCCTTCGTCGACTCCGTTCCTTCTTTGAGTATTATAATGGGTTGGTTTCCCAGCATCAGAGATGCCTCCGAGTTTTCGAGTATGCTAGAGCTTCTATATAAGGATTATGCCATGACGGAGGAACCAGGGACATCGACCAGCGAGACACAACTGCCAACCATAATATACAGCTGGCCTCCATGCTTTGCACACTCTTCTAAGCTGCAAGCCACCCCAATTATAGGAGATTGACCATGTCAGAAAATGTGAGTTCGAATGAACCTGTGAAACCTGAACAAATGCCCCAGCCGAAGCCGAAACCAGGCATGAACGAGCAGAAGAAGATGATCGTCATCGCGGCCATTGCAGTGGTCATCATTCTTGTGTTGGCGGCTGCGGCATCGTTGCTCTCTTCACCCAGTGAGCATGAAGAAGTGTTGCTCCTTACCATCAACCCGGACCCGACAACTGTCAACGCCGCGCAGAGCATGGAGCTAGTCGCCAACGCAACATGGAACGGAGAACCGATTGAAGACTCACTGAACGCGCTGTTCAGGTGGTCGCTGAGCGACTCGTCTCTCGGGATTCTCTCCGTCACGACCGAGCATCTCACGGTATTCACTGCCGGCAAGGTTGGAGGAGCTGGAGAAGTACTGTGCAGCTTGAACTACATCCGAGAGGGCAAGCAGTTCAACGCAAGTGCGAGTGTCACGTTGATGGTGAATCCGCCCACTCTAGCATCGGTGTCAGTCACACCCGCCCAGAGAACCCTTGTGTACGATCGTGTCCAGGTGTTCAACGCAACCGCGATCGACTCCGTCGGTGACACCGTCCCGGGACTGAACTACACGTGGGCCGTTGGGGGGATTCCTTCGACCAATTACACGCTCAACAGCACCTGGGGCATGTCTGTGAATCTCACAGCGAACGCCACTGGCACTGCGTGGTTGAATGCGACCGCGACATACAATGGCGTAGCGAAGTCCGGGAGTGCCGTTCTACCCGTTATTGCCGCCGCCCCAACGATGGACATATCAAGATCGAACCTGCCGGGCGGTGCCGGAAAGAACTTCACTTGCTCAGAGCCGACGCTGGCTCTCCACTGGAACGAGATCACCGTCTACGTCACTGATGGGACGGTCACCGTCAACTGGTCGCTGAGCATGGCAGGCCTCGACAGCGGTAGCCTGAACATGTCTGAGTTCGGCCCAAGGAACATAGGAACGCTCGTCGTGTTCCTCAATGTTACGGACATGGCTGGAAACGGGAGCGTCAGCACAGGTGATTTCTTCACCTTCAAGACCAGCAACGGGAAATTCAACCCTGCGAGGAACTACGTCGTAACGCTGGAGTACAAGCCGACGCTAGACGTCATCGCTCAGTCGACTTTTGTAGGCTAGAGATCCTCGACGACCCCGCCCGACGAAAACCCCTTCCCTAGCTTTGTCTTCATTCACCGAGTTCAGGCAATGCTCGAACCCTAGAATGCGTTCAGCAACACGATTCCACTACGAGCGCATTCACGCTCGAGGATGGACTGTGTCCTTGATGCCTCATGCCCAGTCTGTGGCCGCAACGTCTGGGCACCCATCTGGGACGTGCAGTTCCTCATCCGGGACGTCGCGAGCGGCTTTGGATTGAATTTGTCCCAAATGATTCTTCGGACGTCTGCGTTCTTGGCCTTTCTCACTAACTCGACAAGTGCCTCCTCAGAATCGCAGAGTCCTGGAATGATCGGTGCGGCCATTAGATATGTGTTGACATGCTCATCGTTCAATTCCCTGAGAGCCAAGAACCTTCGATCTGGAGACGGAGCTCCTGGCTCCACGATGGATGCGATTTGCTCGTTCGAACACCCGATGCTTATGCCCACCTCTGCATCGGGCCATCCAGTCAATATGTCAAGATCGCGAAGCACGAGATCAGATTTCGTGAGTATGCTGATGCGCGCTCCTACCCTCTTAAGTACGGCGAGACACCCCCTTGTCAGCTCGTACTCGCTCTCAAGAGGTTGATAAGGATCAGTGACCGTTCCTATCCCAATGACCCCTCGCGGTCTCTTCTCGAGGTCCTTCTTCAGCCTTGAAACGATATTGGTCCTGACCTCGATTACGTCGCCCCATGGCTGAGCCATCTCGAACCTCGTCACATCCTGTGCGTAGCAGTAGGCACATGCATGCCCGCATCCCCTGTACGGGTTCACCGCCCAATCAAGGCCAGGAAGGCGGGATGGTGAGATGGCGCTCTTGCACTCGACCAGACGCACTTCCATAGAATCAGCTCCAGAGGTCGTCAATCCTTCTCTGGAACAGGGCGTCCTTCAGAATGGAGCTGTTCCTGATCCATCTGGAGATCGGGATATCCATGATGGTCGAAATGTGGGTTAGAGCATCCTTGAGCGTCGCGAATCTCTTCGGTGGTGTCCGAAGTGCTGACCGGACGTTCTCGCGGACATTCCAGACCCCGACAGGCAGAATATACCCTGGATGTGCCTCCCTCATGATGGAAACGCCTGCTTGTCTGCGTTCTCTCTGGAGCAGCTCGTTCACTGCCAGACGCGCAGCGTAGTAGCATCCCCCGATGCTGGCGTATGTGGTTCTCCCATCGAAGAACTCCCAGTCGGACATGATCGCTATCTTGTCGCTCTGCGGGTTCCAGGCAGTATTGGGGTACCATGCCTCTATCAACTCATATCTCCACGAGGTGGGCATCATGAGTATAGCCCATCTGTTGTCCAGGCTCATGGTCTCATACACCCTGTACTCGTCGATCGGCTGGAAGGTCTTCGTGGTCTCAAGCATGTGCAGCCCCAGGTTCGAATCGACTGCTGTGATGCTCCAACGCGTTGGAACGAACTTTCTCCGCTTGCGGACCCCGAAGGCGCCCACGCTGAACGCCCTCTGTATCTGAGAGAGCAGTGTGCCGTCCTTGTACAAGGACACGATGGCCTCTCCTGCCCTCAGGTCGGTGTCGAAGAACGCTTTCTCCAGTCTGTTGTCGAACCTGAAGTTGGAAACGTCGAACTTGCTTAGCGGTGCCGAAGGTCCGAAAGGCTGGACATCGTCATCCACGGTCATCCTGCCCTGGGGTTTCCTCTGGAATTCTGCCACGACATCGGGGGGATTCCTCGCGAGTGCGAGATCCCTGGTCCTTGCCACGAGCTTGTTGGTGTTCTCGACATCATGGACATCGACGCGGTGCATGCCCCGGACGAGATTGGACCTGAAATCGATGATGTCATCTATGGGAAGTCCGACCCAGCGCTCCGGCGTATCCATCAGCGACGTGTCGCCGTGATATGGAGGTATCATAGGACCGATTGCCACATCAGGATATCCAATCCGCCCGACGAACACGCTTGGCGGGCAGGAACCATCCAGAGTGGTCTTATCTATCCTCTGTCTGACCTTCGATGCTGAGTAGAAGCGGGCGATGACGGAGCATCTCTCCTTTCCACACAGCATCTTCGAACCCTTGCAGTAAACGCATCGTGATGAGCGTGCTGAGACGCCCTCAAGCGAGAGCATCTCGTCGAACATGGCGGGGCTGTCCGTCATCGTACGTGAACGAACGAAAGAAGATAGGTCCATCCTAGTGGGATATCTCCAAGGAAGGTAAATAAGAAGATTCAAGGGAGGTGCGAAAGTACCGTTGACTGCGCGTCGAGAAGAATGCCACCCATACCTCAAACTTGATATATTGTAGATTCCTTGACACAGGTCGCCAACGGAGTGGGGGTCTTAATCGGCACATGATGGAAGCAGTTATTTCTCTCAGGATCCCGCAGAATTGGATGACCGAGATCCCGGAGAAGCATCCGGTCACTGTCAAGGTCCTGGATAGGGTCCCTTATTCTGAGCATGGCGTCAAGGATCTCGTCGAGATTGCGGGGCCTGCGGATATCATGGACGAAGTCCTGAAAGACATCAGAAAGAACCCCCTCGTGTCACATGTCGACACGACAGTCACCGAGAGAGGCAAGATCATCGGCGCAGTGACGACTTCCAGATGCGATATATGCAGGATACTCACAGATGCCGATGTTTTCCTAATATCCGCAGAGACGAAGAGTGGTGGGAAGGTCGAATGGACGCTTGTACTCAGCGACAAAGAGGTCCTGAAAGACATCTTCGACCATTTGAAGATGAAGAGCGTCGTGGCGGAGCTTGTCAAGCTCACGAAGATAGACGATAAGGAGAGCCTCACGGAGCGCCAGGACAAGATCGCACATGTGGCTTTCGAGAGGGGCTACTTCGACTACCCGAAGAGGATAAGCCTCAGAGAGCTGGCGCGGATGTTCGCTGTATCGCCTTCGACTCTGTCCGAGATACTACGAAAAGGTCAGAGGAAAATCGTCTTGGACTACTTCAAGAAACAGAGACAGACTCTGTGACATGACCACATGGCAACTGCGTTAGTTTAATCTATGGCTTCGAAGGTATCGAAGGACAACACTACCAGAAGGGATAAGGGGACAGTAGATGCCAACGAAAAAGGAAGTTGTTACAGCCCTCAAGGAAATCGTTGACCCGCACACGAACGTTAGCGTCTACGATATGGGGCTGATATCAGAGCTCGAGGTTACCAAGGACACAGTCAGCCTGACATTCAGGCCAACGTCCCCATTCTGCCCTCTGGGAATCCAGCTAGCACAGAACATCAAGCGCCGGATGAAGGGTCTAGAAGGCACACGGAAGGCGAATGTGAAAGTCGTGGGTCATGTCATGGAGGACCAGATCAACAAGTCCCTCCAGGAAGCCTGAACCCGGGCGGTTGCTCGGGATCGACCGATCTCACGCTCCGAATTTCTTTGCTCGATCTGCCATCCCGAGCAATATGGGCATCAGGTCGGTGCCTCTAATTCTCCCGAGCGCTCCAGAGGCAGCTGATATCTCATCGAAATCACGCACGCCATCGACCCGCGCTCCGCCACCAGATATCGCGAGCGGGACCGGGTCTGCACTGTGCTCTTTCACCGTTACCGGTGTTGAGTGATCGCATGTGATCGCAATGACAACGCTCTCTTGCAGCTCCTTCAGGATCAGACCCAGCATCATGTCGATGTTCTCGACGACTCGGACTTTCATCCGGAAGTCGCCGTCATGACCCGCGATGTCGCCTGCTTTGACGTTCAAGAACACGAAGTCGTGCGTCTTTATCAGCCTCAGGGCAGCATCTGCCTTGGCCTTGTAATCGGTATCGAGGCCACCAGTGGCCCCTGGTATGTCTGGTACATCCATCCCGACCATGCGGCAAATTCCTTTGACGAGAGTGACGCCGGCGACCGCTGCGCATTTCAAACCATAGCGTTCTCCCATCGGGTTCAATTCGCCTATGCTTCCTGAGCCACGCGGCAAGATGACGTTCGCAGGGGGGAGGTTGTTCTTGACCCTCTCTTTGTTGACGAGGTGCGCGGAGAGTATCTCGGAGGATTTCCTGACGAACTCGTTGAGCACCTTCGCTGTCTTCTTGGCCTCAGGAACGAGTGCTTTGGCCTCGAGTACCTTCCCTTCACTGTGTGGGTCCACATCCGACACCCTGTGATCAAGGCCATTTCCCCTGAGCACGAGGACTCCTCTATGCTCCGAGCCTTCTCTGAAAATGACGCTCACACCGTCGATGTTCATCCCGGTAATGGCCTTTGCCAGCTCAGCTGTCCCGGATTTGATCCTGCCGGCTCTCCTATCTGTCACATTGAAGGATTTGTCGACCGTTGCGAAATTGCACCTGAATGCGACATCGCCTCTCCCGAGCTCTATGCCCGCTCCAGCCGCCTCTATCGGTCCACGGCCGGTATAGACCTTGTAGGGATCGTAGCCAAACAGCGCGAGATGGGCGGTGTCGCTCCCAGGGATTATCCCCGGACCGATGACATCGATTGTGCCACTCATACCATGACGAGCAAGCGCGTCCATTGCAGGCTTCCGTGCCGCCTGGAGGGGAGTCTTCATATCGAGCTCCTTAACAGGCCGGTCCGAAAGACCGTCGCACACGATGAGAATGATCTTCTTTTCTACCATGGCCGAGTGCTGAATGGCCCGGCCGATAATAAAGCTCTGCCGAAGTCATCGTGTCCAAAGACCCGAGCGCCGAGGGGGAGATTTGAACTCCCGTGGTGACGAACACCAGTAGCTCTCGAGGCTACCGCCTTAAACCGGGCTTAGCTACCTCGGCAATCTGCTGGGTGGAAAGCGTTATTACGGGTTCACATATTAACGCTGTCGGTAAGCCGATGAAGGTCACAATCCACCTTCTTCCGACCAGGAAGGAGAAGAAGGTTGTAGAGCTGGACAAAGGGGCATCCGTTGAGCAGGCAATCCGGGCCTTGGGCCTAATCCCTGACGCTTGGATACCGGTCAGGGGGAACCTGCCCCTTCCGCTCGATGAGCCCCTGAAGGACGGGGATGTTCTGAAGCTGATATCCGTGATCTCCGGAGGGTAGGCAACTGACATACTGGCCAGGAGCATTCGGAATTATTATCGCGAATATGGAAAAGTATTTAATGGATGGCGCGATAGTACTTTCGAAGAACAGCGCATCAAACTTCAACTGACATATCATCATATATTCAAGTGAATGTCACGAGGGTCGGTACGCCACTGGGCGCTCCTGATCTTCACGGGCAAGATGTCTGTCAATTCCCCGCCGGCGCAGAAACTGCAGCGGCAAAGCAGCAGTCCAATCGCGGTAGCGGACGGAAGTTGACTTGGCTGTTTTTCAGACAGGAAGTGCGAACAATGGACATAGATCCAAGTACAACGAAATATTTGATATCAGCAAAGCTCTCGACCGACGGGATCGTCGAGAAACCGGACATCGTCGGTGCGATCTTCGGGCAGACGGAAGGGCTCTTGGGCGACGAACTCGACCTCAGGGACCTTCAGAAGAGCGGCAGAATTGGCAGAATCGAGGTCGAGGTAGGCTCCAGCAAGGGCAAGTCCGAGGGCACGATATACGTTCCATCGAGCCTCGACCAGGTCGAGACCGCGATTCTGGCATCGTCTCTGGAGACTATCGACAGGGTCGGTCCCTGCAAGGCAAGGATATTGGTGGAGAAGATCGAGGATGTCAGGGTATCGAAGAGGAACAAGATCGTGGACCGCGCGAAGCAGCTCCTGACCGAGCTGCTGAAGTCCTCAAAGGTCAGCGGCGTCGACTTGGCGGACGCTGTGCGACAGTCCGTCCAAATCGAAGAGGTCGTGCATTACGGCAAGGAGAGGCTACCGGCAGGACCAAACATCGATGACTCGGATGCCATCATCGTACTGGAGGGTCGCTCTGATGTGCTCAACCTGCTGAAGTACGGAATCAAGAATGTCATAGCTGTCGAGGGCACGAACGTACCCCAGACAATCATAGATCTGGCCCGTGAGAAGGTCGTCACGGCGTTCGTGGATGGCGACAGGGGTGGCGAGCTCATCCTCAGGGAAATGCTTCAGGTCGCAGAGGTAGACTTCATTGCGAGGGCACCTGCAGGGCAGGAGGTAGAGGAGCTGACCCAGAAGCAGATAGTGAAGTGTCTGAGGAACAAAGTGCCCGCGGACCAGTTTGCAGAAATGCTCAATATCACACCTGCGTTCCCAAAGAATGGTCAAAAAGAAGGCAGACGTGAAGAGGACCGTGGAGACCGCCGCAGGCAAGATGACGACAGAGGACGTCACGGCGGAAGAGAGAGGGAGCAGAAGCCGATGCCAAAACCGATGGAGGACAAGGCCTCCAAGAGGTTCTCACCCGAGCAGATGAGGTACAAGAGTGTGCTCGACGAGCTCAACAACACTTCAAAAGCGAAACTGCTGAACGCTGTTGGGAACGTCCTCAAGGAAGTTCACGTCAGCACTCTGGCAGACACCCTTAAGGAGACCACCGAGGGAGTCGCGGCCGTGGTGTTGGATGGGATCATCACTCAGAGGGTCCTCGACATCGCTGTGGAAAAGAATATTATCACGATAGTCGGTGTTAAGCTGGGGAACATCGCCAAGCTCCCGACGAATGTCGAGGTCTTGACGAAGGAAGACCTCAGCTGAGCATCGTGATACTTCATGCCAAGAGAGGAAGATTCTTCTGAGAAGACGCCCAAGTGGCTGGAAGAGTTCGAGACCACAGAGGATATCAAGATTTCCCATGACCCTCTGGAGCGAGTCATAGGACAGGACGAGGCCGTAAGGCTCGCGAGAATAGCCGCCTCGCAGAGAAGGCACTTCCTCCTGGTAGGTCCACCCGGGACTGGCAAATCCATGATAGCCCAGGCGCTGTCTCTCTACCTCTCCAGACCGACCGAGGAGATCAGGGTCGTTCACAACCCTGAGAACCCCGAGAAGCCCTTGGTCGAGGTCAAGGGATTCGAGGAGGTCACGAAGGAGATGGAGTCGAAGGGGTACGCGGAGGGAGAGTTCATAGACCCCAAGGAAGCACCTGTGAATGTCGCTGAGCGGCTAGGCTATCGATGCTCCAACTGTGGCACACACTCGTCTCCTAAAGACAGTTTCTGTCCCAAGTGTTCCAGGGCAAAGGTCGCTCAAGTGAGATCCACTCCGAACAACCCGTTCGGGGACCTCCTGGGAGGTCTCGTCGAGGTGACCATGGGCCAACTCGCTGGCAGGGAGCGCGTCACCACGACCAGGAAGAGGTTCGGCAAGGAGGAGGTAGTGGTCTTCGAGCGCGCGGGCGAGATGATTAAGGTCCTGGACCAACAGGCTCTGGAGAAGAGGCGCGAACTGGAGAAGGAGAGCCCTAGGAAGGTCATCGTTCCCATCGGGAGGAACCCGTTCGTCCTGGCGACTGGTGCCAGCGATGTGGAGCTGCTTGGGGATGTGAGACACGATCCGTACGGCGGCCATCCGCAACTGGGGACCCAGCCCTACGACAGGGTAGTCGCAGGTGCGATCCACAGTGCTCACCAAGGTGTCTTGTTCGTCGACGAGCTGCCTCATCTGGGTCACCTCCAGAGGTACATACTCACGGGGATGCAGGAGAAGAGGTTCCCGATCACAGGCAGGAACCCGCAGAGCGCGGGAGCGAGCGTACGCGTTGACAACGTCCCTTGCGATTTCATCTTCGTCGGTGCATGCAACATCCAAGACCTTCCACACATCATGTCTCCGTTGAGATCGAGGATAAACGGGGGAGGATACGAGGTCCTCGTCGAGACCGTGATGCCTGATACCGAAGAGAACCGGTTCAAGATCGCGAGGTTCACAGCACAGGAGATCATGATGGATGCTAGGATCCCTCACGCCAACCGAGAGTCGGTAGTAGTCGTAATCGAGGAGGCCAGGAAACGCGCCAAGTTGGTCGATGGCAAGGACAAGGCGCTGACCCTAAGGCTTAGGGAGCTCGGCGGGCTCATCAGGGCCGCGGGAGACGTAGCCGTGGTAGAAGGGGCGAAGCTGATAGAGGCGAGACACATGAAAGAAGCCCTGAGGCGTGCGAGGCCCGTCGAAGAGCAGATCAAGGAGAGATACGGCAGCTATATGGGCGGCCTCTCGTCCGATGTCAGCACATCAGAGAAGGAATCCTCGCCATACCACTACTGGAACTATCATGTTCACGACGACAAGAGAGGATATCAGTAGCGAGGACGATCAGCTCTCGAGGACCTTCATCATCTTGTAGGCGGCCTCGCCGTTGCTATAGAAATTCTTTATCTCGCCATAGGTCGTGAATCCTTGCCGCTCGTAGAACGCGATGGCGTCCTTGTTGCTCTTCCTGACCTCTAGAATGACCGTGTCAAAACCCTTCGCCAGGCTGTTTGCGTAGAAATCCCTCATCAATCGCTGGCCGTTGGATCTCCTCCTCACCTGTGGAAGGACTGCAAGCATTAGGACCCTTGACACCTTCGTCCCTGAGGGGACGGCGGCAACGAAGCCCACCATCCTACCCTCATCAACAAGGACCAGAAAGCCTTCTCTCCAGAGGTTCGAGACGGTCAGATAGAGAGATGGAGGATACGACTCACCGAGAGACTCCTTGACGATCGCTATGATTGATGGGATGTCTGTTGGCGAGAACGGCCTCGTGAGCATCATGGTCCATGGTCAATTGGAAACCTAATGATTAATCTTGCGAGGGGGCCGACGGCATCTCCGGGCAATGGCGACTCCGAGCAGGGCACCTGCACACCCCGCGAGTGAGTACGCGAGCGTCTGCCCGATCTCCGTGCCAGCTCGGTCATGGCTCCCGAGTTCCTGTGTCACGACATCTATCGTCACCGTGTCCGTGTCTGAGTTACCCCAGCTATCCTGAACCGTGAGCGAGACTCGGAATCGTCCCGGCACGGTCGGATACAGTTCGACTGACACGCCGTTGTGGTCGGTCTTGCCATCGCCGTCCGTGTCCCAGGACCACGAGATGATCGCCCTGTCATCTGTGGATCCACTTCCATTCAGCATGACAGACTTTCCCAGCTGAAGCTCCATGTCCATCCCCGCATCGGCCTCAGGAGGGACATCATCGGGGCTCCAGTCCAATTCGAAGCTTCGGCCGAAGTACTGAGCAGTTTCCTGCGACTCTACCAGTGCTGCGAGTTCCCTGTTGCTGGCGAAAGAAGACGACCCCCAGTTGTTGCTTGATATCATGGACATGAGCCCGTCGAACACAACTCCCTTGTTGTGGACGACGGTGATGGGACTATTGGGGTCCATGAGCCTGAATTCCCCTTCGAGGGTCTCATTCGAGGCGAGAGAACCGAGATATTCGGCGACCTCTTGGTTCCTTTCGAGATTGAACCAAGTGGAGTCCAGTATCATGCGCACGTGCCCACCTTCCCTCATGCAAGCGGCAAGGCGGGAAACGAACGGGTTGATCACCAACCCGGATGTCCATCTCTCCCGCCAATAGAGATCTGCCTGGAATTGCTCTACCATCAAGGAGCTCGATTCCTCAATCAAGGTGTTCAGGTAGGGGGCCAAGACCGAGGCGTCAGGAGAAGGGACAAACGTGACCTTGCATTCTGATGATGGCGTGAAAGCGGTGAGAACGCCTTTCGAATGATTCGCGACCGGTGAAGGGGGAATGCGCGCAGAGAGGTTGCATCTCTTATCCGAACGCCATCCGACGACATCTGGTCGCGCAGACCGCGAATCTGAATCGAACACCTGGGCTAGCCACTCAGCCAATTCGGCATCGGAGACTGCGATCCCCCATCCTCGGTTCGCGAACACCCTGTCGTTCGAAATGCCGCTCTCTACGAAGTTCTCGGACATCACGACTACAGACTGCAGGTCTAACACCAAGTACTTCGAGTGGAGTGGGCCGACATGCTGCACGACCTTCTTAGACAAATTCCCGTTGAGGATGCGAACGTCCGCGCCGGCTGATGACAGAGCTGACAGACACGCCACCTGCGCTTCTCCCATCCCACCAGCGGGCGCACCATCGACGAGGATGCGGACATCGACCCCTCGATTGACGGCTGCCAATAGCGCCTCGGACGCGGCTGATGATGAGAGTTCGTATCCGCACAGTCGGATGACATAGTCGGCCGACCGGATGCGCTCCAGCACCACATCCAAGGAGCAGTCGGGGCTCGTGAAGGCGACCACATCCCCTCCTGGCACTCTGACCTCGATCGGGGAGAACTCGGTGTATCCGTACTTGTACTCACGGAACGGATACCAATCCTGAGAGGAGCCCGAGTCCTGGAACGTGGCTCCCCTCCGGATGCGCTTGACCACCTCGCCTGACCGGACATCCGAGATCGCGGGACCAGACCACCCAGGCGACGATTCTGAACAATCGCCGTACTTCACGAAGTCCGACGTTTCGTTGGTGGGGGAGATGAGAGAAATCGAGTCACCATTGTCAGCCAGCCGGAAGGTCCCCGACACCGACACTGACGCCTCGACGTCGTCCAATGCCAGGTCCGGAGCCCTGTCGAACGCCGAGATAAAAGATGTTGAGTTGCATGAGATCGAGATCATCCCTCCGGATGGAATCCAGACATCCTTCAGGAACTTCCACAAGCCCTCCCCATCGCTCAGGCTCCAATTCCTCAGGTTGATCCCGATCGGTGCAGTATTAGCGAGCACGATGTACTCATCTCCGTTGAGCCCGCAAGGGTAGAATTCAGAGACAAGCAGACCAGGCGCTGGGTAGGAGCCGATAGAACCAGCCGATGGAGCCGCATCATACGAGTGATACGGCGCGAACGCGATTGACAAGAAGAGCAAGGCCGATGACACCGCCAACCCGCGTCCGCACCGCATCGCCTAGACAGCCGCTACAGATATGAAGAACGGATACGGCTACACGTACGCTTCGGCTAGGTCTTGAGGCCAGAGACGAGGTCGAGCAGAACTGCCCTCCGGTCCTTGGCCTTGACGACGCCGCTGGCCAGGAGCACTCCGTCCGCGCCGAGCGCGATTGCCATCGCGACATCCTTGCCGTTCTTGATGCCAGCGCCACAGAGCACGCCCACATCCTTGCTTATTGCCCTGATAGCATGAACGGTGTCAGAGACGATCTTCGGGTTGGCCGTCGTCACGGATACATCCCCGCCTATCAGCTCCGGTGGTTCGATCGCTATGAAATCCGGCTCCATGGCGGCACACGCTTTGCTTACCGCAAGGTTGTTCGTGCAGACTATCGTGACAAGGCCGGAGGAACGGGATCTGTCAATGAGCTCATGTATCTCAGAGATCTTCAGCCGCCTCTCAGAATGATTGATCAGTGTGCCATTAGCGCCTGAGGCTTTGGCGTTCTCCACGGTGACGTGGCCCGTGGTGCTCCCAGAATTCACGCTGTCGAGATGCTGTGCGAAAACGGGTATCCTCACGGACGATGCCACCAGCGCCAAATCCATCATCGGAGGGGCCACTATTATTGAGGCTTTCGTCTCCGAGGAGACATCAGCGCACATCTTGGCGAGCCTGAGTGCCTCCGGGCCGCTCGCCTCGGGATATGTCTTGAAGTTGACTACGATGGCTGGCTTCCGAACTGTCACGGGTAACTACCTCAGCCCAGAGGCTGCATCCTCGGCTCCAACTTCTTCAAGATTTCCGGCCGGGTCGTGTACTCGAGATCCTCTGGGGATACGATTCCTGGCATGAACGGGCCATGGCCTCTCATGTAGATCGATATCTCCATTGCCTTGTTCCGGACACAATCCCACTCCCTGCCGGAGAAGTAGTCCACCGGTTTGTGGTCTCCAGGTTTCGAGCCAGGGGCCTCCGAGCCCTGTATCTTGCCATTGGTTATCTGAATGCCTAGCGCGCATACTCTCGGGGGACCGTCGTGATATGACGGATCGGACTCGTCGACTGCGCAGGGGTACCATGCTCCGTAGTGCGACCCCCTCATCCAACCAGCAACCAGCTGCGGGAATGCGAATGGCTGGAGGACCTCACCAACGGCAGGGAAGCCAGATTGGCATCTTACCAGCATGACCGGGTCGTCCTTGCCCACATACTTGCCAGCAAGCATGTTGAGCTTCTCCGTCGAGATGACCGCAGCTATGCCGAGAGTGTGGTGAATGACTCGCTTAACGGCGTATCGTGTAGTGTCGCCCAGGAGCGCGAGTATGTCGTACAACTCGGATGGCGAACTCATGACCACCTTCTTGTTATCGACGACATCGACCAACTCGAGGTCATAACCGAGGTGTGCCCTCGGGTCTATCACTAGACCAGTGGTCGTGAACGGGTCCATGAATATCTTTGAGACGGGGAGCGAATAGGCCGCTGGACCACACTTGTCCGCCATGAAGACTAGCATCGGCTCGGTGGGCCTCTCCTCGAACTCCATCTCAGCCGCACCCGGGCCCTGGCCACGTACGTTCCCTGAGAATGCGTCCGAGAGCAGGTCCTGGCCAGCGGCGTAGAGGTGCATCTTCTTGGCCTCGCTGGATGCAGCCATGAAGGCGTTCCAGGCGAGCTCGTGGATCTCGCGGTTGTTCTCACCCTTCCGGTGCGTCATCAGCAGCTGGATGTCATCTCCGCACCTGGTAACGTAGTAATCGTTCAAGAGGCCGTCTCTGACGGCCCTGCCGAGATGCTCAGAGGCTACTTCCATCATCCTCGGGTGAGGCTTCGAATGCCCCGCTATCGATCCGACATCTGCTTTGATCAGTGAGACGGTTACCTTTTCCGGCATTTCAGTTTCCTCCACACAAACACAGCACAAGCGTGGCCTGAGTTCTGCCGATAAGACGCTTGGCGTATATTAACCGTTTCCGATGAACGAACAAGGAAAGCAGGGTGACGACGTGCTCTGGCACAGTACGATCGGACCGCATCCAGAGACCTGGCTACTAGATCGCGAATAGCGCGCTTCAGGTGTTCTCACGATATGTCAAGAGCGGCTGACACCAACCGCGGTTCAGTGCAAAGGATTAAACGAACCTAGGGCTCTTTTCCGCATGCGAGTGAGCGACTGTGGGAGTTGTAGAAGATCTTAGACCCATTTTCTCGCCCAAATCCATCGCGGTCATTGGGGCGTCTAGGAGCCCGATGAAGATCGGATATGAGATACTGCAGAACATTCTCGTCCAGGGGTACACTGGAAAGGTCTTCCCGATCAACCCCGAGACGCCAGAGATCATGGGCCTGAAGACGCAGCCGAGCGTCATAGCTGTAAAAGATGATATCGACCTGGCCATAATCGCGGTCCCCGCCGAATTCGTCCCGAAGGTGATGACCGAGTGCGCGAAGAAGAAGGTCAAAGGAGCTATCGTGATCTCCTCCGGGTTCGGGGAGACGGGCGAGCGAGGAAAGCAGCTCGAGGAAGAGGTGCTGCAGATAGCGAGGAAGGGCGGGATACGGCTCATAGGTCCCAACACGCTCGGATACAAGGACCCCATCGACAATCTTGACGCGGCGTTCGTCTTCGGCATGCCAAGGCCGGGCAATATCGCGCTTATCAGCCAGAGCGGCGCGTTGTGCATAGGCATGATATACTACGCCAACGGCGAATACATAGGCCTCTCAAGGGTCATCAGCGTGGGCAACAAGGCAGATGTAGATGACGCAGACCTCATCGACTACCTGGGCCAGGACCCGTCGACCAAGGTCATCGCAATGTACATCGAAGGCATCAAGGACGGAAAGAAGTTCCTCGACGCTGCGAGAAGATGCCCCAAGCCCATCGTGGCGATCAAGGCTGGAAGGACTCCAGCCGGTTCCGCAGCTGCATCGACTCACACGGGTTCGCTTAGCGGATCCGATGCCGTCTACGACTCCGCCTTCAAACAGGTCCACATCCAGAGAGCTTACGATGTCATCGAGCTCTTCGATTTCGCCAGGGCGTTGGCGTACCAGCCGCCTGCTTTGGGCAACAAGGTGGGGATAATATCGAACGGTGGAGGCGCTGGCATAATGGTAGCGGATTGGTGTGAGTCCATCGGCCTAAGAGTTCCCAACCTGAGCAAGAGGACGCTGGATGCGCTTCGGCCTCATCTGCCAAGCATCACGACCGCGCGGAATCCGCTGGACGTGACTGGAGACGCCAGATTCCACAGGTATCACGCGACTGGTAGCATCATGCTCTCGGAGCCAAACGTCGACGCCCTCATCATGACCTGCGTTCACGCGGGCATAGCCAGACCGAGGGAGTACGTCGGAGCCGTGATCAAGCTAGTGGAGGAGAAGAGGAACCTCAAGAAACCCATCGTGGCCTGTTGGGTTGGCGGCCCCGAGATAGATGAGGTCGTACAGGAGCTGAGGGTGAAGAACATCCCAGTCTATTCCTCTGCGACGAGGGCAGCAAAGGCCGTGAAATGCCTCTACGACGAGGGCAAGCGCCTGGACATGCTGAACAAGAAAAAGCTGACGAGAGAACCTCCAAGCAGCTGAACTGGCAGTCCCGTACGAGAGCAGATCTTTTCTCCATCGAGATGATCGCAGCCGTGGCGAAAGCTCGGTTACATCGACAGCGCGGACCTCATCCTGCCGGGCCGGGATTGAGAGCAGACGGGCTACCCTGGATTATGAGTTGGTGGCCAGGGAGCGTTCGAAGAGTTGACTGAACGTCCAGAAGGCTCAAATCCTCGTTCGTCATCGCGTCGACTCAGATGACAGCGCGGAAGAGCACATTGAGGGTTTCCGCATACGCGGTCATCGCAGTTGCGCTCTGGGGTCTTGCGTTCCCGCTTATACAGATCGGCCTTGAGAGTTTCTCGCCAGTCATGCTCGGATTCGTCAGGTTCGTCCTAGCGTCCAGCCTCATGGCAGTTGTCGTAGTAGTCCGTTACCCGCTCCGCAGGATATCGAAGGCACTCAGAAACGAATGGAGGCCTTTGCTCGCATTGGGTGTTCTCTACGTCACAATCCCGAACATCGCACAGAACTTGGGCCTAGAGCACGGGACGTCTTCGGTCGCGTCGGTGATCCAGTCTTCCGGGCCAGTGATGACCCTGTTCTTTGCAGTCATCCTTCTCAAAGAGAGGCTCACGAGGATGAAGGGGTTGGGGACCGCAGTGGCCATAACTGGCACCGTATTGCTTGTCGCGAGCGTGGGCATTTCATTTGAGAACGAGGATTTCGTTAGCAATATCCTAATCCTGATCTCGGCCGCCTCATATGGCCTTGCGTGGGTCTCTGCCAAACGGATGCTTGAGAGGAACCCTCCGATTCTCATCATAGGGCTCTCGCTGGTCATCGGCACTGGACTCCTCGGCCTCGCGGTGCCGTTCGAGAGCGATTCCATGTTCGTGATCACAGGAGATTCTGTGCTGAACTTGCTGTTCCTTGGGTTCCTGTGTGCTGGGGTGTCGTCCGTGTTGTATCTCTCTTCCCTGGAGCGCGAAGAGGTTTCAAAGATGGCTTTCTTCATCTACCTCATGCCAGTTTTCGCGTCCCTCTTCGCATGGGTTCTGAGAGACGAAGGCGTTGCCCCTTGGACCGTCTTCTGCGGCCTGATTATCGTGATCGGGATCGTCATTGCAAACTGGAACAAGTCTGGTAAGAATCTGGCCGCGCAATAATGATCAGGCTGCTCTACCGGGAGCTTATAGATTCGGCGAGGACATTGTGCTCCTTGGCCTCGACTGGTATCTCCTGTGCCTTCACCGCCTTATTGTAGTAGATCTTGAAGAGCATCGGCGCGAGGATGGTCGACAGGAAAGCGGTGAGCACCAGAAGCGAGAACAGGTACCGCTCGATTAGCCCCTGTTCGAAAGCGAGCTGAGCAAACACGAGCTCCATTGCGCCCTTGCCCATCATCATGGATCCTATCGCCATCGATTCATTCCTCCCGAGACCTCCGATACGGGCGGCGAAATAGGACCCGGCAATCTTCCCTAGAATCGCAATCACAAGGATGGACGCGAAGAACGGGAGGTAGTCCACAACGCTCCCGAAATCCACTGTGAAACCTATCACGACGAAGAATATGGGTGCAAGGAACCCCAGAGTGACTCCCGAGAGAATGTCCTCGACTCTGGTCCAGACCTTCAATCTGGTCCCCGTCTCCCTCAGAAGCAGGCCGGCGACGAACGCCCCAATCACCCCAGGAAGACCTGCCCATTCCGCCACTATTGCGAACCCGATTGCGATGCCGACAGCGATTGCGAACGCCGCCTCGCCAGTCCTCATCCAGCGAAGAACTCTGTAGACATGGGGGACGAAGTACCTCCCGACAATGAGCGCGAGGGCGAAGAAGATCACGAAACTGACAGAGAGATATGCCACGGTTTCGAATGTATTCGATTGCTCGTTTGCTCCGAGGATCACTCCGAATGCGAACAGCAGGACGACGTCGGTGATGAGCGCAGCGCTCACGATGGTGGCACTGGTCCTGGTCTTCAGGACCTCCATGTCCTTCAACACTCTGATCGTCACAGGCAGCGCCGTTACTGACATGGCGATTGCAACGAACACAAGAGTCGGACCTGCAAGGTCGAAGTACACACCGGCGAGTAGACCGACTACGAATGGCACGCCGATCCCAGCAGCTGCGATAGCGCCGCCGAGCCAAGAGGCAGACCTGATCAGCTTGGGCGAGAACTCGAGTCCTACATACAGCATCAGGAACAGCATCCCGAGGTCGCCCAGGTTCTTGATGAACTGGTCATCATACATGTTGCCCAGACCAGTGAAGATCTTGCCGAGAATGAACGGACCCAGAACAATGCCAGCAAGGAGCTCACCGACTATTGCGGGTTGGTTGACCCTTGACAGGACCTCACCGAGCCCTTTTGCGAGCGCTATGATCATGAGGACATAGACGAGAATGGAAAACTCCATCGGCACACCATCGCGGGCTCGGACTGAGGAAGCCTTGCATGGAGATTAATGTTCGCCAGATGTGGTCCCTGACGTCATGGTGGTCTGGTGGCATGCGGCTCGGGACATCGGTCCGAGAAAACAGTTAATAACTTCGACTAGGTTATGCCGGGACGGTGTAACTTTCTTGCCGCCATGGCAGCACATCACATACTCTAAGCAAATCGATGCTTCGATGTTCGGAAAGCAGGTGACCGTCGGTGGCTGGGTCCAGGACCTGCGGAACCTCGGAGGGATCTCCTTCCTTCAGCTGAGGGACAGAGACGGCGTCACCCAAATCACCACTCTGAAGAAAAGAAGCAAGGAACTGTTCGACCTCGTAGCCTCGATCCAGAGGGAATCAGTCATCCTCGTCACTGGGACTGTGAAGGAGAGCAAGGAGGCGAGAGCGGGCTTCGAGATCATCCCTGAACGGATCGACATCCTGAACAAGGCTGAGGCTCCGCTGCCACTCGGAGTAATTGACAAGGTCGGAGCGGATCTGGACACCAGGCTCAACAACAGGTTCTTGGACCTGAGGAAGGAAGAGGTCAGGGCGATCTTCCAGGTGGAGGCAAAGACGACCGAAGGCATCAGAAGATACCTGACGTCAGAGGGATTCGTGGAGGTTCACACGCCTAAGATAGTCGCAGCTGGGGCAGAGGGGGGTTCCACGCTCTTCTCGGTCAAGTACTTCGATCGGAACGCATACCTCGCCCAGAGCCCCCAGCTGTACAAGCAGAATCTCATGGCGACTGGCCTTGACAGAGTGTTCGAGATCGCGCCCGCATACAGAGCCGAGGCCTCCGATACAATTCGCCACATAGCCGAGTTCATCTCCCTCGACGTCGAGCTGGCATTCATCGAATCATCAGAGGACATAATGGCCGTAGCCGAAGGAATCGTGGTCAACAGTCTGGACTATGTTCGCGAGAACGCCAGGACCGAGCTGGAGAGGCTCGGGGCGAAAATAGAGAAGCCTTCGGTCCCGTTTCCGAGGGTGAAGTATAGAGACGCCATAGAGATGGTGAAGGCCGAGGGAGTGAATATCGAGCACGGAGATGACCTCGGGACCGAAGGGGAGAAGTCCCTCGGAGAGGTCATGAAGCGCGATAAGAAAGTTGAGCTTTATTTCATCACAGAGTTCCCCACTTCACTTAAGAGAGGCACTTTTTACGCCAAGCGATTCGACGACGACCCAGAGACGACGGGGTACTTCGATCTCGACTACAAAGGGCAGGAGATCGTCTCCGGCGGACAGCGGGAACACCGGTACGATGTCCTGACGGAACAGATGAGGGAGAACAACCTCAACCTCGAGTCCTTTGATTTCTACCTCAAGGGCTTCAGATACGGGATGCCCCCGCACGGAGGATTCGGGTTCGGGGTCGAGAGATACGTCCAGAAAATGCTGGACTTGCCTAACATCAGGGAGGCCGTCCTATTCCCCAGAGACAGGTCAAGACTGGTTCCGTGACAAAGACCCCGAAGAGGATGCTTCTTGAGCTCCCTTCAGCGGGCGAAATCGACGATCTGGCCACGACTACGCCTCATTTCGAGGTCCGCAAGTTCGAGTTCGACATGGGGAAGGACAAGGCGGACCTGAACTATGCACCCTGCAAGGGAGAGATGGTCCTCGTGATCGTCGGAGAGAAGGGCATCGTACTTGTCGGGGACAAGGGCTCCGAGAGCTGGAGATTGCCCTCTTGCAGGATCCGCACGCACGAGACGGCCATCCAAGCTGCGAAGAGAGTGGCGAAGGAGGAGTGCGGTCTTATGCTGAGGAGCCTCGAGCTTTCTGGCATGTACGATGTCGTCTGGCACTACGCCGACCTATCTGTGAAACGCCTGCATCTGCTCTATGCCGCCATCACGGACGACTGCGAGTGCTGCTCTGACGGACGGAAAGGCGCCCTGGAAGCCAGGTTCTTCACGGAAGTCCCCAAATCGGTTCTGGATGATGAGCTCATGAGGAACGCGCTCGCTGACTGTAGTGAAAAGTGATTTAACCAGAGTGGCGCATACAGCTGACGAAGGCGATGGGACGCATTTTTGAGCGGGAGCTCAAGGGGATCCTAAGAGCAGACGCGGACATGCTTGTCCGGGTGACGAAGACCTGCGACGAGGATGAGAGGACCGCCTACTACAGGATCAAGGAGAGGCCGTTCATGGTCATCAGGGGAGCGGGCTCACTGGGTGTCGACCTCGTCGCGATAAGGTCGGACATGTCACTTCCCATAGAGGTCAAGAGTTCCGTCAGCGACGTTTTGCGGTTCAGCAGGAGCGAGAAGCTGGCCATCCAAGCACAAGAGATGATGGACGATTGTAGACGCGTGGGGCTCATGCCCATCTACGCTTTCAGATACAAACGGCAGAGAGGAGACGCATGGAGGATCTTCACGCTCGATGTCGGACCCATCAATGGCCGTTTGAAGGTGGTATACTCACGGCTGCCGAAGATCGCGCCATCGAAGGAGGGCAACCTGATAATGAGATGGCACGACGGAATGCCTCTGAGCAAGTTCATCGATTATCTGGTCACCCTTTGCAGCTAGAATACAGACGGAAGCATTCGGTCAATAAAGACGGAAAAGCCGGGAAGAGCAGGTGCTCGCCCGGCAGTTGACAAGAACTCAGCACTCATAGGGTTCATCACTGGCCCTTGACGGGCCTCAGCTGACCCTCTTGTCATCACAACGATACCACATCGTCCTGCCTGTATATGAGAAGCAGGGGCTGGCACACGGCAATGTGCGCCAATCTGTGAACGCTAATTATATAGGTACTCCGCGCTGATGGCGAATCGTGGAGCCCTTCATCGATAACTTCTGGGTCTTCCTGGGAACTGCTATCATAATCTCGCTATCCGGAGTCATGACCCCGGGACCGCTGTTCGCCGCCTCCATTGCGAAAGGGTACACAGACAAGAGGGCGGGTGTCAAGATCGCGCTTGGCCATGGACTCGTCGAATTCCCCCTCATGGCTATCATCGCCCTCAGCCTTGGATATGTGTTTGAGAACACGGCGGTCAGACTGGCGATTGGTCTGGTCGGCGGGACACTGATGATATTCCTCGGCTCGATGATGCTGAGGAAGAGGAACAGCGCCGTCCAGGATGGAAGCGAATACATTCCCTACGATGCCATCACCGCGGGGGCGTTGACCACATCTCTGAATCCATACTTCCTCCTGTGGTGGGCCACGATCGGCGCGTGGCTCATCGTGAATGCCCAGTCGTTCGGAGCAGTTGCGGTCATTGTCTTCGCCATCGTCCACTGGAGCTGCGACCTCGGCTGGTATACGCTGACGTCCTACACGGTCTTCAGAACGAAACATCTGTGGACCCCACGAATCCACCGGCTTGTGTTCCAGACCTGTGGAGTTCTGATGGTGGCATTCGGCATCTATTTCGTCGTGGGACCTGCGTGGGATTTGGTCAATTCCCTTTGAGAAGCACTATATGGTCAGCGTCCAGCTGCAATCATCCGCTCCAGCGGAACCCTGGCCTTCTTTATGATGTCCGCAGGGAGCTCGATCTTGAACTGCATCTTGAGAAGAGAGTCGCGCACATCCTCGAGCGTTATCTCTCTCATGTTCGGGCACGAGGCGTTTGGCGCTGAGTAGAAGATCTTGCCTGGGGCCTCCTTCCTTAGCCTGTGGAGCATGTTCTCCTCGGTGCCGATTATGAACTCATGCTTCTGAGAGGCCACCACGTGCCGTATGATGCCCTCTGTGGAGAACGCGAAATCCGCATAATCTATGACATCGGGGGTGCATTCTGGATGAACCAGTATCTCTGCCTGTGGATGCTGCCTCTTGAGCTCCTGGATGTCCTTGGCGGTGATGTTCATGTGGGTAGGGCAGTAGCCCGGCCATAGCACGATCTCCTTGTCCTTGACGAACCTCTGGACGTACAGACCTAGGTTGGTGTCAGGCACGAAGATGATCTTCTTGTCGGGAAGAGACTGAATGATCTTGACAGCGTTGGCTGATGTGCAGCAGATGTCCGATTCAGCCTTGACGTCGGCCGATGTGTTCACGTATGATACGACAGGAGCGCCCGGGTGCTCGGCCTTGAGCTCCCTGAGAGATCTTACATCTACCATCGCGGCCATTGGGCATTTCGCCTTCAGATTGGGGTGAAGAACGGTCTTCTCAGGGTTCAGTATCTTCGCGGACTCCGCCATGAAATCCACTCCGCAGAACACGATGATCTTCGCATCGGTCTTCGATGCCTGAACCGACAGACCGTACGAATCTCCCAGGAAGTCCGATATCTCCTGGACCTCCTTCCTCTGGTAGTTGTGGCCAAGGATGATGGCTTGCATCTCCTTCTTGAGTTCCAGAATCCTGCTCTGAAGGTCGTTCACAGTCTCGTCCGCGAGTTAACGACGGGTCCGTATTAATCCTTTCCTCAGAACAGATTCTGTCCAAAGTCGGATGGAAAGAGGTCGGATGGGGTATCATCAGTCTCCCGACGCTACATGTAGTCCACCAACAATAATACAGGAGTGATCCTGAAGGACCAGATGCTATTCAAAGGGGTCGTCTTCCGTCTGGACTCAGTCCTTCCCGCGGATGCGAGATTCCTCCTCGAGGATTTCAGGCTGGCCGTCAACAACGCCATCCGGGCCGGACTTCAGGCGCGGGTGACTTCTAGGAACGCCCTTTCGAAGCTGGTCTATAAGGACTTCCGCGAGGAACATCCGAAGATGTACGCCCAGCACCTAGTCTCAGCTCTTGGAGTGGCCACTGGGATTTTGAGGAACCATCGCAGGGTGGTCCGGAAAGGGGCTGCTCGCAACACCCCGTACGTCAGGCGATTGATGATGAATGCCGAGAACCAGGCATACAAGCTCGACCGAAAAAGTGGGGTCATCGATCTGCCCATAAGGGCGGGATGCCACGTCAGACTGGGCCTCGTCGTGAGCCAGTATCACCGCAAGTACCTCGACGACAACACCCTCACCCTTGGGTCCCTGACCCTTCTTCCAGACCGAGTCATCATCGCGTTCAGGAAGGAAGCTCCATTGGCTTACATTCCCGAGTCTGCACTCTCGCTCGACACGAACGAGCGAAGCCTGGACGGAGTGTTCGTCAAAGGCGACGACGGAGTGGTCGTGAAGGCGGACTACCATGATGTGACCGTCATCCAACAGCGGCATCATGACCGGCGTAGAAAGCTGCAGAGGAAGAAATCGCATGATCGACGCACGGCTCGCCTCTTGTGCAGAGGAGAGGGCGTCAGGGAGCACCACCGAATCGACTACAGGATGCACCAAGTGGCGAACGCAGTGCTCTCATTCGCCGAAGGGGAGAGGTCGGCAGTGGTTCTCGAGGATCTGAAGGGATTTCGGCCGAAAAGGGGCAAAGACCTCAATCGACGTTTGAGCATGTGGCCCCGGAGGAAGCTCCACCAGATGATCGAGTACAAGGCATCGTGG
>Ga0315275_10000290_pt1 | contig 41427 bp, 36 predicted proteins | sample YL17G03_0_MG_FD_205557 | JGI IMG/M metagenome (GOLD analysis project Ga0315275, IMG submission 205557) | Sediment microbial communities from Yellowstone Lake, YNP, Wyoming, USA - YL17G03_0 | ecosystem: Environmental > Aquatic > Freshwater > Lake > Sediment | place: USA: Wyoming | collected... | reverse complement strand
GAGCTTGTCCAGCTTCCGGTCAATCTCGGCGAGGTACTCGTAGCAGGCCTGGAGATCGTTCGTGTTCTGGTTGATGGTCTCCCGGTGGACGTTCATCTCGTCCTTGACAGCGGCGAACGCCTTCCGGACGGCGCCGTCCATCTTCCGCAACGCCTCGGATGTCCTCTCTTCGCGCAAGATATCTATCACCCCAACCATATGAGGGACGGCAGCGCCATTTTTAAAGTTTATGAGGGGGAATCATAACAGTTCGAGATAGGGAAAAAAAGCGTTCAGTGCAGAAAAGCTTAAAAGAGCGGCGCGACCAGGCTCCGCCGATGGTCTCGAAGCAGACCCTGGCAGTCGCCCTCTCCCGCCTCAAGGCGTTCCACCACGCGTCGCTGGCGCTCGAGCAGTACGCGACCGAGTCGGAGCTCGCCGCCGAGCTGCTCTGGCACGCCCACATGCGCGGCCTCATCGCGGGGAAGAGGGTCCTGGACCTCGGCGCCGGGACCGGCATCCTCGCAGTCGGGGCTGCGCTCCTCGGCGCAGCAGAGGTCGTCGCTGTGGAGAAGGACGAGGCGGCGTTCAAGGTGCTGCGTCAGAACCTCGAGATGTACGAGGGGTGCGAGCAGGTGCGGCCGCTCCTCATGGACGTCGCCGCGTTCGGCGAGCAGGGCGACGTCGTCGTGATGAACCCGCCCTTCGGCACCAAGGAGCGGCACGCGGACAGGTTCTTCCTCGAGAAGGCGGCGGCGCTGGCGCCGGTCATCTACACGATCCACAAGAGCACCACCGACAACTTCGTCCGGGCGTTCGCCCACGACAGCCATCTCACGGTGGTGTGGGCGGAGCGGCGGCGCTTCCCCATCAAGCGCTCCATGGCGCACCACGAGAAGCCGCGGAAGGACGTCGAGGTCACTGTCTACTGTCTCGAGCGGAAGGCGTGAGGCGCACCGCCAGTTTGTGATATCGATTCTTTGCGCCGCCACCGTCCTGCTACGCTCATTTGCTGTGTGCTTCGAGGTGCGGGTACCCTCCCCGTAAGGGACAAGTCCCCCTCCCGCATTCACCTGTTTCTCCGCTTGATCGCTTCGCCCTTAAGGACGGTGCTGGCGTCGTTATATAAAATTATTATTCTACATTTTTTGTTGGTTATCCTATCATCTCAGAAGAACGCGCCGTAGAGCCGCGCGAGCAAGAGGTTGAGGGAGGCGTTGAGGAGGATGAAGATGACGTACCTGAAGCCGAAGTAGCCGAGGGCGAGCGCCGCGAGGAGGCCGATGACGTGGTAGAGGACGATGAGGAGGAGCGCGCTGTGGACGGCGAGGGCGAGGTAGCCGATGAGGATCGTCAGCGGCAGGGTGAGCCAGAGGTAGCGCATCTCGCGGAGGCTGACGAAGGAGTAGGAGAGCGTCAGGATGAGGGCTGCGAAGAGGACGTTCTCGCCACGCCACGCGAGGATGATGATGCCGGCAGGGGCGATGTCGAAGCCGGAGAACTTCACGACCCTGTTCCCGAAGAAGGACATCACGGCGTTGACGAGGCCGAAGAGGAGGGTGAGCCACACGATTTGCAGGAACCGGGAGGGACTTATAAAAGTGATTCTACGTCGTCACTTCCTTCTCGAGTGAGGACCTGGCCAAGAGCTCCACCTGCAACGACTCCTTCCGCCGCTCCACTTCAGCGCGGAGCTGCAGCTGTCGTTTCTCCCTCTCTTGCTGATGCACGTGCTCGATGGCTCTCCGAATCGATGCCTCAGTGAGCAGATGCCCGTCTCGGATGGCGCCTGCGAGCTCCTCGCCGCCGAAGCGTCGCTTCCCCTTCGCCGCTTCCCGTCTGAAGGTATCGTAGGCTGTGCGGACAACGTTCCGGATGTCCCTGCCGTTCATCCCATGGCTGTGGAGGAGCGCGCCGAGCGCATCCATATCCAGGTCGACGGCGTAATTGTTGACGAAGGCCTTTTGGAGCTTGAGCCTGAGAATCTCCGCGCGTTCCTGGGGCGAGGCAGGCCCGAGGACAGGGACGGAGAGCTGGGAGAGGCGCTGACCGAGCGCACGATTGATGGCAAGGGGCTCGTTCGACGTGGTGATGACGACATAGTTGGCCTTGTCGCTGGCCGAGAGCCCTTCGAGGCGGCGCATCAGCGTCTCCAGGATTGCCCGCTCCTCGGTGCTGCTCTCGAGGGTGCCGGCGCCGAAGATCACCTTGTCGATGTCATCGATGACGAGGGCGTATGCCCGCTCCCCCTTCTCCATCTCGTCGAATATCGCCTCGATGTTCCCGGCGCTCTCGCTGAAGTACTTCGACTTCTGCCTGTTGGATATCTGCCGCAGCTCGAGCGGCACAGCCATCCCCGGCCCGAGCTCCCGCTGCGCCCATTCTACCGCGTACATGATTGTCGAGGACTTGCCGGTGCCGGGCGGGCCGTAGGCGTTGATGGTGCGGGGGAGGTCGACGAGGTCGGAGAGCTTCACGCCAGCCTTCCGGTACTCTGCGAGGCTGTTCATCGCAGCGAAGAGCGCCTCCTTCAGCTCGTCGTTCCCGACCACCTCCTCCAGCGTCTGCGATAATATCCTGACGGCGGCGCGGCGCACCGCATCCAGCTTGAAGAGATCGTGGAAGGTGCTGCCGCCGATCTCGACCGCGAAGGCGCCGAAGTGGTCGCGGAGCTGCGCGTACCCCAGCAGCTGCGCACTCTCCTCGGACTCCGCGGCGATGCTCTTCAGCAGCAGCCGCGTATGGGTCTCTTTCCCCTCTCCGCCTTTCGGCATGGTCTCCTGGTAGAGGCGGAAGGTCTCGTGGAGGAGGAGCTTCCGGCGGATCGCGGGTTCGCTCTCCGCCTGCTCTGGCTTGAGGGGCAGGGCGTAGGGGAAGTGGCCATCCGCTGCGGAGTCTCCGGTGGCGAACCGCGCAGCGATATTGAGCGCATAGAGGTCGATGTAGGCGAGTTTCTGTCGGAGGGGGAAGGCGCCGTTGACCGCCCGGCGGAGCTCTTCAGAGAGGGCGATGTAGCTGCCCATGAAATTGCCGAGGAGCGCCGCCTCCTCGCCTTCAGGCCTGAGGTTGAACTCGTAGTTGAGTATCGCCCCCGCCCTCCTCACCGACTCCCGGAGCTTGCGCGAATCGATGCAGATGGTGCATGGCTGGCTCATCCTACAGCCTCCTCACGGATGAAAAAAGGAAAATGGCGAATGAAAAAGGGAAAAGGTTGTTGCTCACGCGGGGTAGAGCGTCTCCACCTGCTCCATGATGGAGAAGGCTCGCTCCACCTTGTCGTCGATGTCCTTGCGGCGCGTCTCCTCCTGGCCCCGAATCCGCTCGAGGAGGTCGGCTGCAGGGGCCGATGCCTCGAGCCCGACCTCTCCCGACCAGGCCTTCACCGCCTCGACGAGGTGGCCGTATCCTTTGTCGTAGAGCTGGACGATGCCGTTGGCGCGCTTGAGCGAAATCCTGGCGCCGTCCAGGAGGTCGGTGGAGAAGAGGCCGCTCTGACGGTCCGCCTCGTAGGTCTTGACCGCCTCCACCGCGTCGTCGAAGGCTCCGTGGAGCTCCTGGCTCGTGATCCGGTTCGAGCGCGCCTGGTAATAGCTCTGCTGCTGCACGAGGATGCGGCGGAAGTCCTGGTGAATCCTCCGCGCAGAGCTCTCGATCGCCTCCTGGAAGATCTCCTTGTCCTTCCTGAGCGCGGAGCCCTCCTTCCTTCGCGCGATGGCGCTCTTGTAGTCGGGTTCGCCGCTCGCGGCGAGCCGCTCCTCGAGCTTCGCCGCCCTGCCGTCCATGCCTTTCAGGGCCTCCTGGTAGACGAGGATATTATGCTTCGCCTCTGTCATCTCCGCGTAGAGGGTGTCGATGGAGTCGAGGCTCCCGTTCATCCTCGCCTCCGCGCGGTCCGACTGCTCCTTGAAGAACGACCTGTATTGCTCCCACTCTGCGAGGCTCTGCTCCCGCACGTGGCTCATGATACGCGGCAGGTAAGCGGCTGTCATCGCCTCGAGGCGGCTCTTGCTGACGAGGCCGACGGCCTGCGCCTTGAAGGCCTCCCACGGCGTCAGGACTGGCGGCTTCAGATAGATGGTCGGGTCTCCTGGCCGCCACGCCTTGGCGAGGAGCGCCTCAGCCTCGCCGAGCTTCTCCCGGTAGACCGCGAAATCCCGCTCCGGCTTCGCCCTGCTGACGCTCTTCGCCCGCTCGACATAGGCGGCGACAGCCTCGGGATTCTCCATGATGTGCCGGACCGTCTCCTCGACCCCTTCAGCCGAGAGGCCGGAGTTGAGGGTCCTGACCACCTCCTTCAGCATCTTCGCGTCGAGCGGAGGCCGCCCGCTCCTGGTTGTCGCCGGGGCGACGGCCTCTTCGACCGGCTCTGCTCCCTGATTCATCTGGTCCTCTTCCATGGATATCACCTTCATGCGATTCGTATGAACTCTCTCGGCAGGCGCGGCTGCCGGTTCAGCTGCTCCAGCAGGTGGCGCGCCATCACGAGCGGCCGTTGATATAGTGCCGCTAAGTGGTGAGGAAGAACGGCGCCGCCCGCTAGGCTGGGGCACGGCACGACATAGAGGCGGAGGCCGTCGAGCCGCGCGTACTCCTTCGGCCGTCGGAGGTAGCCGCGGTTCGTGACGACGAGGCCGCGCTCCGGCGGGATGCTGCAGAGCCGGAGGTCGGCGATGAACTTCGCCACCTCCTCCGGCGTCACGAGGTTCCGTTCCCTGTACTTGCACTCGATATACTCCCTGCGGGGCGTGGCGATGAGGCGGTAGCTGATGTCGAACGGGATGGGAGAGCGGCTGTATCCGAACCCGGGCCGCTTCCCGGCCTCGTACTCCAGTTCCACGCCGAGGAATCCGTCGCGCTCGAGGAGCGAGGCGACGCTTCGCGCATACGGATGCGACCGCCTGTCGTCACGCATTTGATCCTCACTCCGTCTTCTCCTTGATGGGCTGAGGCTCTTCGGGCGTGCCGACGACGGAGTAGGCTTTCCGCATCAGCGCGATCGTCTTCATCATGCCCTCCATGGCGTACTTGCCGTTCCCCAGGTAGGAGGTGAAGAGGTCCGGCGCCGCTTCCGGGATGCGCCACTCCACCTTGGCGCTCCTGTCCTGCAGGTAGGCCTCCCGCTCCCCCTGGCTGTTGAGCCGCCAGTCAAGGACATAGTTGCCGTGCGTTGCGACCGGGGAGAGGTCGAGCGTGCCGCTAGCTGGCGGGTGCTTCGCGATCTCCTCGAGGCTCGCTTGGGGGGAGCCGCGCCGCTCATAATAGACGCCTCCGGCGAACCCAGTTCCGAGTAGGACGGCGACGCCAATCGTCCTGGCGAGTCGGCTGCGCCGCGGTCGTTCCTGGTTGTGAATTCCTTCCATGGTATCACCCTCATCCAGTTTTTATCGACGAGGTGAAGCGGCTTAAAGTGCGTTTCTGGGGGTTCTCTGGAAGGGGACCGCAACGAGAAGAGGAGTCACGGCCGGGATAGAAAGAAACCGACGAAGACAGAAACCTTCCGGCGGTATCGTTAAATGAAAATATGGCCGTCCCTATGCATCGAGCCGCAGCAGCGTCGCGTTCAGGGGGGAACGGCGAATCCGCACCGTATCCCCTTCGCCGAGGAGACCTGGCAGCCGGCGGTTGTCCGCGGCGAACTCCGCCGGTCCTCGAAACACCTTTAGGGAGACGATTCCGCTCTCCGGGAGGATGAGATGGCGCGCAGGGAGGGTCACGTTGTTGAACGCAATTCCGATGCCGCGCCTGAAGGAGCGCTTGGTGATGCTGTGGAAGTAGGCCGTGCTCCCGAACGGGGTGCAGACGACGACGCCGTCGCCGATCAACAGGGGGAAGCGCCTTTTCTGTGTTGAGAGGCTGAATCGGATCGCGTGCTGGAGGTTCCTGTTCCTGAGGATGAAATCGTTCAGGCAGGCCATCTTCACGGTTCGTCGTCCTCTTCGTTCCACCGTCGCCTCGAGCTTCAAGGAGCTCTCCCGGCGAAAGCGCCGTTGCCGGACCATGTCGAGGGCGTGCTCGTACGGATGGTCATGGCACTTCCTGCAGGTCGGGCTCAGCTTGAGGGGGAGCTTCGGCACGCCGGGGTAGAGCCGCTCCGCATGGAGGAGCGTCCCGTCGCCGCCGAACGTGAGGACGAGCTCCGGCCTCTTCCCGTCGTAGCGGAAGCCGTACGTCGCCGCCGCTCGCCTGACGCCAACGCGCCAGGAATGGTCCTTGGAGACGATGGCGATGCGGTGCATAGGACATTTAGGAGCTCTCGTGCTTAAAAATTTATTCTGATGAGAGAACGCCGCGGCCCGGATTTGAACCGGGAATCCCCGAAGGGACCAGCTCTCAAGGCTGGCGCACTACCGGATTATGCGACCGCGGCACGACGATGGGCGACGACCATAACTACTTTTATAAAGTTATCCTCCAGGGAACCGCCTGTGAGGCGGATACCATGAAGAGCGAGAAAACACTCGAGCGAGAAGAGGAGAAGCTCTGGCAAGAGAATCTAAGGGAGGTCCTTGCCGAACCGAAGCAGAAGAGAGACCACGGTGAGGGGTATGGCGTGGCCAGTATCGTGCTGGGTATCATCGCGTTCTTGAGCCCGCTGGGCTTACATATCATCATCGGGATTGTCGGCGCAACCTTCGCGGTGATTGCACACCATCGAGGGAATAAATGGCTGGCCATAATCGGTGGAGCCATCAACATTCTTGCGCTGTTGACATTCTTCATCCTAGCAGGAAACAGGCTCTAAGGTTCTGGAGGCACCTTCCGGGTACGAAGTACGGGGAGCAGAAGGCGGAGCGCATGTAGAGGGCGACGTCGCAGTCACGTCCGCTTAATGACGACGAGGCTGATGTCGTCCTCCGGCTGCGCGAAACGGTTCAGGTCGTCGATGACGGCTTCGTAGATGTTGCGGGCTGGGAGCTTCTGGGCCTTGAGAATCACCTTCTCCAGCTGGGCCGGGAAGTACCGACCGTCCGCATGTTCCGAAAGGCCGTCCGTATGGAGGAGCAGGATGTCGTCTCTGTTCATGAGCCGGAGCTCGTTCACATGATACTTCTGCTTGCATTCGAAGGGGCAGAATGAGCAGATTCCCTCGTTCTGGCCCTCGGAGCGCTGCAGCCCGATTGGCGGGGAATTGACGAGGAGCTCGCGGTCGAGCGGGACGAAGCGCCCGTACTCTCGAGAGAAGACGAGGGGGGCGGGATGCCCGGCGGAGAGGAAGCGGAACGTCCCGGAATCGGCTATCTCGCCGTAGATCATGGTGATGAGCTTCGGCTGCGGCTCCGAGCACCGGTAGAAGCGCCGATTGATGTTATCGAAGAGCTTCGGCGTAATCTCCCCGAATAGCTCAAGCTCGTAGAGCGCGCCTGTGAAGAACGCCTCGTGGAGCATGCAGCCCATGACCGAGTCCGTCGCCTGATGGCCGGCGACGTCGGCCAGCAAGACGCCTGCGCGCCGCTTGTTGCGGTGGAGCATCTCTGCCATTTCAGGGCGGCTGGACGCCCTCGCCGACGCGATGCGGGCGTCGAGGTCGAAATGGACCTTGAAATCGATAAACGAGAGGTAATCCCCCCCGACTGCCGCATGAAGAGGCAGGCTGTCGCCGAAGATGTCGATGCCGGGGAGGGCCGGCACGGAACTCGGTTCTGGCCGGGTCCGCTTGACGATGGCGACAAAGTTGGCCAGTTCGGCTTCCAATCCCTGGATGCGGTCATCGTCATACACCGGCCTCACCTCCAGAATATAATGGGAGGAGCGAAAGTTTAGATAATAATTACCCTTAAGCTCAAATATCCGGTTTAGCGACTCGTTGGAGAACGTCAATGAGAAGGAGATGCGGATGGAGGAGCGTGTCGGCGAGACCGTCCCTGCCGTCGGCGCGCGCCTTGGCGGCGAGGGCGTCGAGGTCGTAGCGCTCGTTAAAGTCGATGTAGATGAGATGGTCGCCGCCCACCACGCTGTTGAGCGGCAGGATGCCGCCCGCGATCTCCGTGTTGTTGATGCGCGGGATGAGGCCGGGATGGGGCTTGATCTGCTGCGCGATATCGAGGAAATTCGTGAGCTCGGTTTCCAGCATCTCATGTTGCTTGTTATCATGCTCCACAGCCTCACCTCCGAGAAAATCGCGGGGAAGCCGCGCAGTTAGATATTGGTTGTCCTTAAGATTGAACCCAAAATTTTCGATGGACGACACCATCAAAGAACTCTCACAGGAGGGAATCTCAGCGTGCGTACTCCCGCAGAACCGGCTCAATCTTCTCCCGCTTCCAGCCGGCGTTGAGGAGTACTTCCCTGATTTTTTCTAAGGGCACTCCTTTGTCGAGGCACTTGTCGATGTAGTCGCGGAGTGGCTCATGCGGATGAGCCATCCTCTGCTTCGCCGTGCTCGCCTCGTTCGGGTCCCGCCAAGGAATGTTGAGGCTGTGGAAGGTTTGCTCGACGAAGTGGCCTGGCCACCCGGCCTTGAGGACTGCCTGCTCCACGTCGTAGGCGGCGTGCCCTGCCGCGACTTGTTGCTCGATGAACTGGCGCAGCAGGGCGAGGTGGTGGCTGAGGTCGTCCGCCGGCTTCGTCTGCTGCCGGAAGAAGAGCATGATGAGGCCGCCGATAATGAGAAGGATAAGCCCGCCGAGCAGGAGCCAGACGACGAGTGACGACTTGGTCTTCGCAGGCGTTGGTGGCATTTCAGAAGTTCCTGTTCCGAAGACCGGCGCGGCATTCGTCACGTTGGCTGCAGGCGCGGGCGTTGAGGGTGAAGTGGTGGCATTGCTCGGCGCAGGCATGGGCGTCGCGGTTGTGCCGCCGATGAGGAAGAGGCTCAGCCCCGGGAGGGACGCGGAATAGTAAGCGTAGGTGCTGTCTTCGCCCGTCTGGGTTGGCGTGTAGGCGCGCCACGCGCCGTTTTCGAGCCGGTACAGAATTACTGCTGTTATGTGGTTTTGACTGAGCCACAACTTGTCAATCTTGAAGGCGAGGGTGAACCCTGTGCCAATCGTGTCTGCGTTCCCGCTCACTACCTGAGTGAGCTGGTACGTCTGGACGCCAGCCGGTGCGGGGGGCGGTGCTGAGTTGCCTGCGCCGCCGCTAAGGCTAAGCCCGAGTTGGCTCGTGGCCTGCGTCACAGTGAAGGTGATGTTCGTGACGCTCAGGTTCGCCCGGTTGACACTGAAGCGGACCTCTTGGCCGGCGCCGAGGTCGAGCCACGCCTGCGACACGTCGCCACCCGATGGGATGACGGCGCCTCCGCCGCCACCCCCGCCGCCTCCACCGCCGCTGGCGGGGCTCGCGACCGCGAAGGAGATGATTATTGATACATTGTTCATGTTGCCGAAGGGATTGTTGCACCGGATATAATAGGCGTATACGCCACCGTTCGCGACCGTTACGATGGCGGTGTGCGTCTGGCCGTCATTCGTGGAGAGATTGAACGTCATGTTCGCAAAGGACGTGTTCACCACGTCGTACTTGCACGTCGCGTTCTCAGCCGTTACGACAGCGAGTTGGGCGCTCGTCGTGCCCACGGCGAGCGTGCCGTTCGGTGAGAGATTCGCGATGACAGGCGGCAGGTATAGCTCTTCGAAATATTCGTCGTCGATGGTGAATCCCCAGGCGCGGAGTTGTGTTCGCATATCATCGCCGACCGCTGTGCTGTAGGCGGCTGCAAAGTAGGTCTCGCTTTCGTTGTTCCTGAAGTTCTGTAGGTCTTCGTCGGGAAAGAGCTTGAGGAATCGTCTGATGACTTCGTTCCCGTACGGGTTATTCGCTGTCGTGAAGTTGTACGCGTACCCTTGGAAGAAGCTACACATCGTGCTGACGCCGTCGAACGTTCCGTTGTTGTCGAAGAAGCCAGTGGTATTCCCGTTCCTGATGAGATCTTCGAAATGGGCGAGCTGCCCCGCCGCATACGGCTTGTCGCTGTTCAGGAAATCTCTGTAATAGGTCAGCTCGAAGCTGTCATTCTCGAGGCCGTACTGTTCCGGGTGCGCAGAGGCATCGCCGGCGATGTAGATGACAGGGAGGGACGCGACGCATTCGCCCAAGCCGGCAGTCGCGAAACGAGCGTTGTCGGCGAGAAGGAATTGCGACATTCCCCTGCTCGTCGCGAAGTTATGTCCCATCTCGTGGATTGGGACATTGTACATCGGAGTGCCGTCGCCACAGTTCATGTAGCAGCACGGCGCCACCTCGAGGGGGTTGTTGTTGCCGCCGCAATGGCCTGGAAGGTCGAGGAGGGCGAGGACCTGCTTCCCCGTGAGGCCATTGCTCGATGGCCGGAACCCGCTATAGAGTGAGCTCTCGATCCCGTAGGCCTTGTCGAGGAACGCGACCATATCCGGATCTTGGCTCAGCATGTCGCCAAAGGAGAAACTGCTTCCGTTTGGCGTGTATCCTGCAGGAAATACTGCGACGACGTTCTGGTCGCCGCTTCCATAGAACTCGCCCGTGGCGAGGATGACCTTCTCACTGTAGACAGAGCATTGCGCGAGGGTCGCGATCGCGAAGACGTAGCCTGGGCTCTGATAGTGCGCGACTCCAGTTGTGTTTACTGAAATGATTGATGAAGGGTCGGGTATCCGGTTCGATACTGGATGCGTGAGCTGGAACATCACGTCGCCGGGGTTGATTGTCTGGTTCTGTCCGTTCACGGTGAGTTGCACTGTGAGTTGTGCGCTCCCTTGGTAGGGGACGGCGATGAGTGGCGGGGCGGTCTCGACGAGGTTTGGCGACGTAATCGTGAGCGAGGAGGATGCGGGGGCGAGGATGAATTCTCGTACTTCGTTATTGAGGTCATTGCTGAGGCTGTTGAATGATTCGAAGCTCCACAAGAAGCTCGTTGTGTTGAGCGGCGTGGTCGTGACCGCCATGCGGAGGTGGCTTCCATTGAGGGAGTAATTGAGGAGCATGTCGTGGCGGCCGCCTCCCTGCGTGTCGACGTGAAATTCCCAGTTGCTGCCGTTGCCGCAGAGGACGACGAAGTAGTCGACGCCGAGTGGGCCGCGTGGATCTCCGGTCGAAGCGTTCTGGTCCGCGTCGATGATGATTTTGTAGCAGCCGTCATAGGGCAGCGGGTTCCCGGCGAGGTAGAGGTCAGCGATGAGGGCCTCGTTATACTGCGTGAGCGTCGCGTTCACGATATCGACGGACGCCGGAATCGGCTCGGACGCGTCGACGATGGTCTGCGTTCCGGCCATGGCTGCGGCGCACGGGTCCAGGCCGGTGCACGCGCTCGTGTTGAACAGGCACGTTACAGGGTTGCAGGAGAGTGTTCCACCCTGGAACTCGCCAAAGGCGCTGCAATTCGTGATGTTCCCCCAGTTCATCCCGTCGCATGTCTCACCAGGCTCGATGATGCCATCACCGCATACCGACGCAGCGGAGAGCGTGGGAAAGACAAAGACACAAACGCTAAGGACGAAGAAGAGAATAGTAACGGAAACCGACCACCTCATAAGTATGGTCCTCGACAACGATGATTTAAAAACCTATTGCTCGACGCGCGCCGCGACCACAGCAATTATCAAGACCGACAAACCTTGACAATGTATACAATGTCGTACGCATTCGTATTGATTTCTCTGTTCGCGCCATGAAAACAAAATAGTTATGGTTATTTAGTAGTAAAACTGCGGATGGGGTGCACCCATGCTAACAGTTCAAGGCGCACACAGTTTATTTATAAATATGCTTTCCTCAGCCGCGACTCACCAGTAAACGGTGCGTTCCGGGCGCGTGCAGCAGGGCTCTTGCGTTTTATAGGAATTACCAATTTTTCTTTATGGCAGGGCAGATTGGATTAGTGCGAGATGCGAATGATCTCTGCCTGCATCATCGGCCAGGTTCTGCTACGGTTGCAAAGACATCCGGGAGGTTTTTCTCCTTGTACGACGTCTTCGGCCACGCGTCGAGTTTGTCGCGAGGATATCGGGGAACAAGATGGAGGTGGAGATGCGGGATAGATTGCTGTGCATCCCTCCCGCTCGCGTGGAGGATATTGACGCCGGTAGCGCCCAGCCGTCTACGGAGCAATTGAGCGATGATCTGCGCAGCCCCCATCATTCTCCCGAGAATTCTCGGGGGAACGACGAAAATATCTGCGTAGTGCTGTTTCGGCATGATAAGACAATGACCCCGGCTGATGGGATGCAAATCAAGGACGCACAGGATATCCCTGTCCTCATAGATTCGCAGGGCCTCCATCCGGCCACGCACAATATTGCAGAACGGGCATTGACCCATCTCTGCGAAGACTCACCCCATGTTTTTAAATGTGACGGCGACGTTCCAAGAGGATTCGCTGCTTGTTGCGATCTCTCATCCGGTATGAGCGGCACGATGGCCATTGGGTTTGGAAGAACATGAGGGAAATATTTTTATCGTTGTTTAGAAGAAATATGCGGATGGGGGGACTCGAACCCCCGACCTCCAGATTGCCCAGGAGGACGCTCTGCGCCGTGCCAAGTCATCGCCCGGCAAGGGCTCGTCACTCACGTATGAGTCTGGCGCTATAGCCACTAAGCCACATCCGCGGGGAGCGTGGCCACTGCGCTCGAGAGAACGGGGGAGTTTTAAAAAGGTTGCTGTTCAAAGAAGGGCAACCTCCGAACGACGTGAGGAAGGTTTAGGTTAATTGAGAGGAACAGACAAGGAGCGCGTTGCAGTCATTATCATTCCTGCACACGGAAAGCTTCGCTTTCCTTTGTGCCTTGGAGCAATCAGGGGCGCACCAGCGCGAGAAATCCTCCGTAACGCGCTCGAGAAAAACGTTATTTGTGTTTTCCGAGTATTTTGTTCTTGGTTCTTTCGAGGTCCTCGTTCGTGACCTCCTTGTGGGGCCACGCCGCGAGGCTGTCGCCGTTGAAACGGGGGATGAGGTGGGTGTGCTGGTGCATAACGAGCTGCCCCGCAGCCCTGCCGTTGTTCATGCCGAGATTGAAGCCGTCCGCCTTCACCGCAGGGACGATCTTCCGCGCCATCTCCTGGACGAAGGCGAAGTAGCCCCTCTCCAGCTCCTCGGGGAAGTCGCTGATGTCCCTGAAGTGGCGCTTCGGCACGATGAGGCTGTGCCCCTCGTTGATCGGCTTGATGTCGAGGAAGCAGAGGAAGTCCCTGTTCTCGCCAATCTTCTGGCAGGGGATCTCGCCCTTCACGATCTTGCAGAAGATGCAGTCATCCACAGATACCACCTTTCACCTGACCTAAGAAAGTCTCGTTATTTTAGTAGTTTGTGTTTTTCAGGAGAACGATATGGACGCTGCGGGAGTCGAACCCGCGGCCTCACGCTTGCGAAGCGTGCGCTCTACCAGCTGAGCTAAGCGCCCACTCCAGCGAACACCACCTGTTTAGGGGGCTTGAGCGGAGCGAAACCCCCGCTTCCCAGGGTAGCGACGCTGAGTGGACTCTGCGGGAGTCGAACCCGCGGCCTCGCGAATGCCAATCGCGCGCTCTACCACTGAGCTAAGAGCCCATGGCCCTCGGCGAACGACGGGCGGTTTAAAAAGGTATCTCCCCCCTGCGGTTCCAATATTTATTTAAAACAGACTCCTGTCCGGAGGCGCATGAAAGAGAAGGAGATGGCCTGCCTCCTCGCGCTCCAGAACGCGGTCAAGTTCAGGGGGAAGGCGAACCCGAAGGCTCTCCTCGGCGCGATGGTGGCGAGGTTCCCCGCGTTCAAGAGTAAGATGGGAGAGCTCAGCACCTTGCTCACTCAGGTTGTCGCAGAGGTTAACGCGCTCTCTCCCGAGGCGCAGACGGATGAGCTTTTGAGGCTCGACCCCGGCTACTTCGACAAGGAGCGGGAGGCACGGCAGCAGCGGAAGGAGGAGCGGAAGGAGCTTCCGCCCCTGAAGAACGCGGTGGAGGGGAAGGTCGTCACCAGGATCCCACCGGAGCCCTCCAAGTACAACCACCTCGGCCACGCCCTCAGCTTCCTCATCAACTACCTCTACGCGCAGAAGTACAAAGGCAGGTGCGTCCTCCGGTTCGAGGACACCAACCCGGAGAAGGCGACCCAGGAGTTCGTCGACGCGATGCGCGAGGACGTCCTCGAGTACCTCGACATCCGGCCGGACAGGGAGCTCTTCGTCAGCGACGACATGGCCGAGTTCTACGAGGCGGCTGAGCGCCTCATTAGGGATAATGCGGCGTATGTCTGCGGCTGCGCTGCTGAGGAGATGCACGACCAACGGAGAGAGATGGCCGGATGCCCTCATCGTGAGCAGAAGGAGAGGATGAACCTCGCCTTGTGGGGAGAGATGGTAGCGGGGAAGCATCAGGAAGGGTCGTACGCCCTCCGCCTGAAGATAGACCCGGCGCACAAGAACGCGGTGATGCGCGACCCCGTCATCATGCGGATCGTGACAGCGCCCCACTACCGGCAGGCCACCAAGTACAAGGTCTGGCCGATGTACGACTTCGCCAACGCCCTCGAGGACAGCTGGTGCGGCGTCACCCACATCATGCGCTCCAACGAGTTCGAGAGCCGCATCGAGCTCCAGGACCATATCAAGGGGCTCCTCGGGCTGCAGAAGCAGGAGGTCCTCCAGTACGGGAGGTTCAACATCGTGGGAGCGACGACGCAGGGCCGCGAGATCCGCCGGATGATCGAGGAGGGGAAAGCCATCGGCTGGGATGACCCGCGGCTCATCACCCTCCGCGCGCTTCGGAGGAGGGGCATCGTCAAGGAGGCCTACTACGAGCTCGCCAGGATCTGCGGGATGTCCAAGACCCAGACAAACCTGGACTTCGGCGTCCTGGCAGCCATCAACAGGAGAATCCTCGACGAGGAGGCGGAGCGGTACTACTTCGTCAGGGGCCCAATCAAGATTATAGTGGAAGGATGGCCGACGGAACTCGCCCATGTCGAGCTGAAGCTCCACCCGCATAAGCAGCGGGGCGGCAGGCCGCTAAAGATGAGCAACGAGCTCTACATAGCCAAGGAGGACTATGAGAAGGCGAGGGACGGGAAGCTCTTCAGGCTGATCGACACCGCCAACCTGAAGTATGACGAGGGAAAGAAGAGTTTCGTCTTCCACTCGAAGTCCATCGACGACTTCCGGGCTGTTCCCGACAAGGAACGGCTTGGCCTCATCCACTTCCTCCCTGTCGTCGCCGGCCAGGAGCTGCTCAAGGCCAGGGTCTTCATGCCTGACGCGACCTACCAGCACGGCCTCCTGGAACCGACGGCGAAGGACCTCAAGCCTGGCGTGGTCGTCCAGCTCGAACGGTACGGCTTCTGCAGGCTCGACGCCGTCGAGCCCGACGGGACGAGGACGTTCTGGTACACCCACCAATAAGGGCCATCGTTGCACGAAAAAAAGTTGATGATGTGCCTGCTTTTTCGAACTCTTTTTCTTTCGACACAAAAACGAAAAAATATTTAAACGGCGTCCCCGTGGGAACTCCTGCTTTCGGGCATGAACGATTCGAGGTGGAAACGATGCTGGTCGTGAAGGCGAAGATCAAGGATTACGCCACCGGGTACAACGTCGCGGGCGATTTCGCGGACGCGCTGAACGAGAAGGTGGCGCAGCTCATCAAGGACGCGGTGAAGCGGGCCGACGGCAACGGCAGGCGCACCGTGATGGCAAAGGACCTCTAGAACGCGAGCTCCTTCTGCCTTATCTTCTCTCTGATGTCTGAGAATATCCTGTCGAACCGCTGCGCCACTGTTTCGGGGAGCTGCTCATGCTCCCTGTACCCCTTGTAGAGCTGCTCAACCCTGTCAAAATCCCGCTTGATGAGGGAGAGCTCGGCGTGGCGCGCCTCGCGCCGCACCGGCGGCTCCTCGCGCTGCTCCAGCTCGCGGAGCGCGCTGGCGAGGTGGTCGTCGAACTCGAGCGCCTGCTCGCGCTGCCGCTCCTGCTGGCCGCCGACGGTGTCGAGGAGCCGGTGGAGCTTCGCGCTGACCGCCAATGTCGCGAAGGCATACCTGGCCGCGGTGCCAGCCATCCCTCTCACCTGCGCGGCGGCGGCGGCACTTCGGAGAAGTCGATGGGAGGCAGCCGCCGCTGCTGGCCGTATTGCGGGGTCTGCAGCGGAGGTTGCGGCGCGCCCTGCCCTGCGAAGTAGGGATAGTGGGGAGTCAGGCCTGGCTGGCTCGGCGGCTGGACCTCGCCGCCGGATTGCTGTTCGATGAACGGATTGGAGGGGTTGGTCGCAGGTGTCGCTGACGGCGCTGCGATGACGGATTGCCATTCAGACGGGAGCGGGGCCGACGCTGCAGGCAGGGACGGTTGCTGGTCAGGGGCGCTGAGGGAGGAAGCGGGGGGCGGGGTCCACGGCTCTGCGCGGAGCGTCTTCAGCTCCTTGAGGAGGTCGGCGATGGCGACTATCCCTTTCGCGAGCTTCTCGTTCTGCTCCAGGACGAGGCTGATCTTCTCGGTGTTCGCCTTGTCCTTGTAGTCGCGGACGATCTCGTCGTTCGCGGTCTCGAAGATGGAGATGAGCCTGCTGACGTTCTTGTTGAGCATATCGATGCCCGAGAGCATGTCCTTCGCTGTGCCGGAGTCGCCGAAGGGGTTCTTCCGGAGCTTCTCCACCTCGCGCTGGAGGTACTCGAGCTGGCTCCGCGGCACGAGCTCGTACTCATCAGAATTCGGATCGCTAGGATTGACCTGCGCAGGAACCATGACACCACCACCTCTTTCCCGCCTCTCCCGAACAGCACGGATTTATAAGGTTTTCGACGAGATAAAGAACGACGGCCAAGAGCAGGGAGGCGGAAAACGGTTACTCGTCGGCCTCAGGGCCTGCTCCCGGGCCCTTCTGCGCCGGCCTCTCCGTCCTCTCACCGCTGATGACGTCGTCGATGCGGAGGATCATCACCGCCACCTCCGCAGCAGAGCTGACCGCCTGCGTCTTGATCTTGAGGGGCTCGAGAATGCCCTGCTTCCACGCGTCCATCTTCTTCCCTGTGAAGACGTTGATGCCTGCCCACTTCTCCCCCTTCCCGTGGGCCGCCTTCAGCTCTGTCATCGCGTCGATGGGGTCGATGCCCGCGTTCTCCGCGAGGGTCCGGGGGATGACCTCCATGGCGTCGGCGAATGCCTGGACCGCGAGCTGCTCCCTGCCCGCGAGCGCGTTCGCGTAGCTGCGGAGCTGCCGAGCCAATTCCATCTCCGGCGCGCCTGCACCAGCGACCACCTTGCCGCTCTGGAGCGCCGCAGTGACGACGCCAATCGCGTCCTCCATGGCGCGCTCCACCTCTGCGATGACGTGCCCGGTGCCGCCGCGGGCGAGGAGGGTGACCGCCCGGGGGTGCTTGCACTCCCTCACGTAGGTCATCGGCTCGTCGCCGACCTTCAGCTCCTCGACGACGCCGGCGGCGCCGAGGTCCTGCCTCGCGATATCGTCCAGGTTGGAGATGATCCGAGCGCCTGTCGCCTTGGCGAGCCGTTCGATGTCGCTCTTCTTCACCCTGCGCAGGGCGAGGATGTTGGCCTTCGCGAGGAAATGCTGGGCGATGTCATCGATCCCTTTCTGGCAGATGAGGACGTTGGCGCCGGAAAGGACCACCTTGTCGGTCATCCGCTTCACCATCGCCTCCTCCATGTCGAGGAATGCCTGGAGCTTCTCAGGGTCCGTGATAGTGATCTTGGCGTCGGTCTCCGTGTTCCTGATCTCGAGCGCGGTGTCGAGGAGGAGGATCCTCGCCCCCTGGACCTTCCGCGGCATGTTGGGATGGACCCGCTCCTTGTCGAGGACGATGCCGTTGATCAGCTCGCTCTGCTCGACAGAGGAGCCGACCTTCTTCTCGATCTTGATGGCATCCTTGTCCACGGCGTAGGAGCCGTCCTCCCGCTCCGCGACAGCGAGGACCGCGCTGACCACCAGGTCGGCGAGATGGTCCTTCGCCACCTCCGCGCCTTTCCCTGTCGTGGCTGTCGTGGCCACCTTGAGGAGCATCGACCGCTCCTCCCGCTTCACGTTCTCCGCTATTTTATTGAGGATCTCCTGCGCCTTCTCGTTGGCGAGCCGGTAGCCCTTCGCGATGATGGTCGGGTGGATCTCCTGGTCCAGCAGCGCCTCCGCCCGCTTCAGGAGCTCGCCGGCGAGGACGACCGCGGTGGTGGTGCCGTCGCCCACCTCGTCCTCCTGCGTCTCCGCGATCTCGACGACCATCTTCCCCGTCGGGTGCTCGATGTTCATCTCGCGGAGGATGGTGACGCCGTCGTTCGTCACCGTGATGTCGCCGAGCGAGTCGACGATCATCTTGTCCATCCCCTTCGGGCCGAGCGTGGTGCGGACCATCTCCGCGACGAGCTTCGCCGCCTGGATGTTCATCCGCTGCGCCTCCCGCCCCTTGGTCCGCTTCGTGTCGTTCGCGAGGATGAAGATCGGCTGGACATTGGCATCGGCCATCATGGACCACCCCTTGACGGTTTCCTGTGGACGGAACGAGGGGCGCTATATAAAGTTTTAGTGGTAAGATTTATTAACCGGACCCGTGGGAGGGACGGCGTGGCCATCATCACCATCACCGGGACGCCGGGAAGCGGCAAGTCGACCCTCGCCAAGCTCCTCGCGGAGCGGCTCGGGTACAAGCGCTACTCGATCGGCGACCTTCGGCGGATGTTCGCGGCTAAGAAAGGGATCACCCTCTCTGAGCTCAACCGGAGGAGCGAGGCCGGCGAGGAGGACACGGACACGGCTTTCGACGACCACCAGCGGTCGCTGGCCGCGGAGGATGACTTCGTCATCGATTCGCGCCTCGGCTTCCACTTCTTCCCGCAGAGCATCAAGCTCTTCGTGGACGCTGACGAGACTGTCCGGGCGCGGCGCCTGATGATGCGCGACGGCGTCGCGGAGTCCGCCCGCTCCGTCGAGGAGGCGAAGGGGATGAACCGGGCGCGGGTCGAGAGCGACCGCCGCCGCTACCATAAGTACTACGGCGTCGACCCCTTCAGGATGGAGAACTACGATTTGGTGCTCGACAGCACGCGGACGACCGCGGAGGAGCTCGCGGAGCGGGCGCTCGTGCGGCTGCCGCAGCTGCGGCCGACGGTGAAGGGGAGAGCCGTCGTACGAAAAAAACGCAGATAGCCACTCCGACGAACGTTCAGTTGAAAACTCTTCAAGAGCCTTTTTGCCTGCGGCCGAGAAAGAGAAACCTTTTTAAAGGGCCTGCTGTTTCTCCTCGGCTGTTCTTCAGGCTCTGACTCACGGGGTAGCGAGGGCTAGGGAGAAGAGAGAGGGCAAGAGAGAGGGCTACGGAGAAGGGAGAAAGGGCTGAAGGGAAAGAGGGGAGGACGGGGAGAGGATCATGGTCGCAATCAAGAAAGGGGATTTCATCGAGCTCGACTACACCGGCGCGGTCGCCGATGACAAGAGGGTCTTCGACACCACGAGAACAGAGGAGGCGAAGAGAGCGGGCCTCAACCCGAAGGCGCAGTACAAGCCAGTCATCATCTGCGTCGGCGAAGGGCACCTCCTCCCAGGTCTCGACGAGTTCCTCACAGGGAAGGAGCTCGGCAGGTACACGTGCACGCTCACGGCGGAGAGGGCGTTCGGCAAGAAGGAGCCGAAGCTCCTCAAGCTCATCCCGGCGAAGAAGTTCACGGAGGCGAAGCTGGAGCCGTTCCCGGGCCTCGAGGTGAACATCGACGGCCACTACGGCGTCGTCCGCACCGTCAGCGGCGGCAGGGTCACCGTGGACTTCAACCACCCCCTCGCAGGCAGGGACGTCGTCTACACACTCGAAGCCAAGCGGTTCGTGGAGAAGCCTGAAGAGAGGGTGGAGGCGCTCCTCGAGATGGTGGGGATGCACCACCACGGCGTCGCCATGGAGGGGAAAGACCATATCGTCATCAGGACGCACAGCGTAGTGCCGCAGCTCCTCGCGGAGTCCCTCAACGCCATGATCACGAGGCTCACCGGCCTCACGACAGTCACCTACCACGTCGACGCAGCCGGCCATGAGGACGGGACTGCGCACGGACAGTAAATATATAAAGGAGCGGAGTGAGAGGAAAACCATCCGGCTGGTGGAGGTGTCCACATGGACTCGCTGATCCAAAACGCAAAAACGCAGGCATCGCAGGAGCCCCGGCATCATACCGATCGCTCAGCGCTGAAGAGCGAGGCGCAGAAGCGCTCCGCGATCGACGACGAGCTCGAGATGCTCCTGACGCAGCAGCGCGCCAAGATCAAGGTGATCGGGTGCGGCGGCGGCGGGAACAACACGATCAACCGGATGACCGAAATCGGCATCACCGGCGCGGAGATGATCGCGATCAACACGGACGCGCAGGACCTCCTCTACACCACCGCGGACAAGAAGATCCTCATCGGCAGGGACCTCACCAAGGGGCTGGGCGCGGGCTCCATCCCCAAAGTGGGCGAGGACGCCGCCCGGGAGCAGGAGCACGAGATCAAGAACGTCCTCCAGGGGGCTGACATGGTCTTCATCACCTGCGGCCTCGGCGGCGGCACCGGCACCGGGGCAGCCCCGGTCGTCGCGGAGATCGCGAAGAAGATGGGGAGCCTCGTCGTCGGCGTCGTCACCATGCCCTTCGCGATGGAAGGCAATCGGCGGTACGAGAACGCGGCCCACGGCCTCGAGAAGCTCGAGAAGCAGGTGGACACCCTCATCGTCATCCCGAACGACAAGCTCCTCGAGCTCGCCCCTGACCTGCCGCTCCACACTGCCTTCAAGGTGGCGGACGAGATCCTGACGAACAGCGTCAAGGGGATCGCGGAGCTGGTCACCAAGGCAGGCCTCGTCAACCTCGACTTCGCGGACATCCGCGCCGTCATGGGGAACGGCGGCGTCGCGCTGATCGGCGTCGGCGAGAGCGACACGGAAAACCGCGCGGTCGAGGCTGTGGAGAAGGCGATCAACAACCCGCTCCTCGACGTGGACATCGGCGGCGCGAGCGGCGCCCTCATCAACGTGGCAGGCGGCCCCGACCTGACCCTCGAGGAGGCCCGGAGGGTCGTCGAGACCGTGAGCGTCAAGCTGGACGACGACGCGCGCCTCATCTGGGGCGCACAGATCAGCGAGGACCTCGCAGGCACCGTCAGGGTGATGCTCATCGTCACCGGCGTCCGGAGCACGCAGATCACCGGCCGGTCGATGGTCGACAAGGCGAAGAAGGGAAAGGAGATCGAGGAAGAGCTCGGCATCGAGTTCGTCGACTAGGGGGCTGCCGATGACGATGCAGGAAACGTGGCTCAAGCTCAAGAGCTTCCTAATCCAGACGCAGCACGTCCTCAAGGTGACCCGGAAGCCGACCCGCGACGAGTTCAAGACAATCATCAAGATCACCGGGCTCGGCATCGCCGTCATCGGCGCAATCGGGTTCTTCCTCCAGATGGGGAAGCAGTTAATCTTGGGATGAACATGGGAGATGTGTGAAGGGATATGACAAGCGAGACGACTGACGCGGATGAGACGCTGACCGACGGGGAGCTCGAAGAGCTCGACGCGGCGGTCGAGGAGGAAGAGGAGATGAAGGAGGAGAAGGCCACGGAGGCGGCGCGCGCGAAGATTCCCCTCGTCGGGGCGGTGGAGCCGAAGAGGGACCCCTTTGTCATCAGGCAGGAGAAGGTCCAGTCAATGCCGGTCGTCGCCACCAGCGTCGAGGCCGCGCGCCAGGCGCTCCCCACCATCAAGGGCGCCCGCGAGGTGGTCGAGGAGGAGCCCGAGGAGGTGAAGGAGGAAAAGCCGGAGGAGGAGATCCCCGAGGAGGCGAAGAACGCCCACATCTACGCCCTCCGGACGACCGCGAACCGGGAGGAGCAGGTGATGGCCTTCGTCTCGAGCAACGCGAGCCGGAAGAAGCTCGGCGTCTACTCCGTCATCGCCCCCCACGGGATGCGCGGCTACATCTTCGTCGAGGCGGCGGACAGGCACGAGGCAGAGCAGGCCGCATTCGGAGTCCCCTACGCGAAGGGGCTCCTGCCGAACGAGATCCAGTACCCGGAGATCGAGCACATGCTCGAGCAGGTGAAGAAGGAGATCAACATCCAGAAGAACGACATCGCCGAGATCCTCAGCGGCCCGTTCAAGCGGGAGAAGTGCAAGATCGCGCGCGTCGACAAGGCGAAGGAGGAGGTGGTCGTCGAGCTCCTGGAGGCAGCAGTCCCCATCCCCATCACCCTCAAGATTGACGCGGTCAAGGTCATCAGGCGCGACGAGAAAGAGAAGTGAGGATAAACCCTTTTTACTAATAACTACTTTTAATTTACTAATAACTATTTTCAACAATCACGGTTTCTTAGGAACTCCACACTGACCTCCGAGGGCGTGGCCTTGGAGCGATCGCAGAAAAACGCCCGATTCCCTCAGAAGCGAAGCTTCTGGGGCCCCAGCAACTCCGTTGCTCGGGGCATGCAGGGTGTTTTTCGTCGTTGCTGGCGCCGCCGGCGCCAGTAGACCTCCGCCACGCCCTCGGAGATGAATAATTGAGGACAGAGGCGAATTCTCGAAACTTTTTTAAGAGGGGAACCCAAAAGAGAGCACATGCGAGGGAGAGGTGGAGCCTGGCGGAGGCGCGGCAACATCGTCGCGACGCTCCTCGTCGTCATCGTCCTCCTCGCGTCGTTCTACGTCGTCCAGCGGACGTACTTCAGCGCTGAGAAGGTGCCGCTCCTCGGCACCTCGAAGGCGGGGGCGATCGGCGACATCCAGGACCTCCTCGAGAAGGCGGTGCGGAAATGGCTCTCGCAGGGGATGGTGGACCACGACCTCGCCTGCAACGGCGTCTACTCCTTCACGGACGATGACCTCCTCCAGGAGCTCCGCGTCATCATCGCTGACAACCTCGTCGGCTACTCCGTCCCCGGTGGCGCTCTCACTATCGGTCAGCTCGGGAACGTCTCGTTCCGCGGCCCCAACGCCCTCGAGGTGAGCCTCGGCAACACCACCTTCGTCTACAACGAGAGCTCCATCTACGCCGAGAGTGAGTTCCGGAACAGGTACGTCGTCATGACGCGCGCCAAGCTCTTCCGCGACGTCGTGGACCAGTGGCTCACCTGCGACGCCGGCAACCTCTCCGGCGCGCTGAGCGACGCCTTCGGCGACTGCTTCTGGGGGAAGCTCTCCACCAAGTGCCAGGCGAATGGCGAGGCGATGCCGGCCATCATCGGCCCTGACGACTGGAACATCGTCTACCGCTCCAACGCGACGCAGGAGCAGGTGGCCCTCGGTGTGGAGCGCGCGGTCGCGACGCTCAACAGCTACTTCGCCGGCGAGGCCTCGTGCGGCCAGCCGCTCATCACCAAGCCCAGTGGCATCACGTGCTCCTTCACCCTCACGGACATCTCCGTCGACAACAAGTACGTAGACTTCGGTTCGACCATGAGGCCGCCGATAGGACTGAACGACGATCTGCGCTCGATACCGTTGACGCCCATCAAGACTGCGCTGAACGACACGGTGTTGGGCTGCGACCGGTCGCCGGAGCGAATCGCGACGCCGAATGTCACCAGCGTCGAACTCTCGCGCCAGTATCTTGAGGATCATTACAAAAGCAAGTACAATATTGGGAAGCCGCCAGTTGGCCGGTTCGCGGCTGTCGCGTCGCAGCGCACGGCCAAATTCACTGTCAAGGCGCGCTGCACCGACCCCCAGAGCGCCCTCCTCGGTATGCCGGTCGAGTACACTTTCACCTTCCGGTACGGTCTTAAAGCGGTCTGCGACATGCCGCAGAAGATGATTCCGACAGGTGGCGCGTGCGGCGGCGCATGCGGCTATCACCCGAACTGCCCGGCGTGCCAGACCCTGAGCCCGCACGGCGACACTAGCGCCCTCTGCGAGCAGATGCTCCAGAAGATAAAGGAGGAGAACCCAGACGCTGACATCGTCGCCTTGCGCAACGATATGTGCGGCGCGAACGCAGCCATTACGGTTTGCTGCGGCGGCGCCGGCCTCGCTGAAGGCGCATACGGCAAGGAAGCGTGGAACAGCGCCTGCTGCGGCCCGCTGGACTGTGACTCGGTCCAGGGAGACTGCTTCAAGTACAAGTGCGATCCGAGCCTCGCGCCAGATCAGAGTGGCTGGGGCGGCAAAGAGGAGGCGCAGGCGCAGTGCGTCAGGACCGGCGAGGTGAAGGTCGGCGACAAACGCGTCTGCCCGACGTGCAAGGCGTGCAATGCTGCGGGCGAGTGCGACGCAGATCCGAGCCAGGCAGACGTCGTCTGCCAGACGCCGCCGAACTGGTGTTATGTGAAAACATGCGGCGCTGACGCCAGCTGCTCTGTGCAGAAGAACCTGCCGGACGGCACCTGGTGTGGCTCGAACTACAACGAATGCACGTCCGGCACGTGCCAAAGTGGCGACTGCAAGCCTCCGACCGGCAGGTCTTGCAGTGAGACTCATGAGTGCCAGACCTGCAAGGGCACCTGCCAGGGCTGGACCTGTGACGCGCCATCCTGTACCTCCATCCCGGGCTGCGGCAACCCGCCGCCGCCCCACAACGGCAGCTGCTGCGGCCCGGACGGGAACATCTGCCCATGCCCGCCATGAGGGAGGAATGAGATGGAGCTCAACTCGAGGGCGCAGTCGACGGTCAACGTCATCCTCTTCGTGACGCTCCTCCTGGCGGCCATCATCATCGCCACCTGGTACGCCTCCACGATACGGCCGAACAAGGATATCATCGGCCGGCTGTCGGACGACGTGGCCGCAATCAGGCGCCACATCCTGAACGCCTGCGATAGCCGCACCTATATCGCCACGTATCCGCTGGCGACACGCATCGGCAGGCTCGAGGCGCGCGAGGACGGGTTCTGCATCGAGAGCGGACAGTTCAGGAAATGCTCGGACGCGCTCTGCCCATTGGAGCCTGCTGACTTCACCCTCAACAGCACTCTCCTTACCATCGAGCGGCGGGCGTACGGACTCGTGCTGCTCAGGAACACGTGAAGACCAATGCGCATGCTCCACCGCCGCGGCATCTACGAGCTCCTCCTCGGCTTCTTCCTCGTCTTCGTCCTCCTCTTCGGCGTCCTCTTCTTCCTCTTCCTCGACAACCAGACGAGCGGCCTCTACGCCGCCATCAAAGGGAGGACATCCGGCTTCGACGAATCAGAGAACATCCGGGAGGTACTCCTGGCGTGCCACGGCGTCACCTTTCTCGACGCTGCGAAGATGGACCAGCCCTGCCCTGCCAAGGAGATGGGGCGCGGCTTCACCGTCATCCAGCTGCCGGTGAACGGCTGCCCTGAGCGTCATTGGTCCTATGTGCAGGGCAGCTACTCAGAGAAGATACCCTTTGTTGTCACCATACTGCAGGAGGACGGCGCGAAGAAGTGCCTGGCGAGGCTGGAGGTGCTCCTCCCATGATCGACAAGGTCGTCAGCATCGTCCTGGTCTTCATCGTCGTCCTCCTCGGCGGCGCGCTCCTCTATGCCGCGGTCTTCCGGAGCGCCTCGTCGGAGCAGCAGCTCGGCCGCCAGGGCTATGAGCAGCTCTACAGCCGCACCCTCTTCCAGGCTGTGCTCGACACCAACGAGCAGGCGACTGGGATGACGTACGACTCGCTGCTCGCGGCCGCCATCGTCCAGCTCAACACCACTGTGAAGACAGACGCGGGGGCGGTGGACGTGGAGCAGGCGTTCCGGACAGCCCTAGACAACGTGCTCGGCCCCGACAACTACTACATCCAGGTGGACCCGGCGCTCTTCGGCGTCTCGGTGAGCTACGTCCTCGACAGCACCGACACGCTCCAGGAGGAGCGGCTCGTCATCAAGAACTCGCTCCCCGACACGACACGCGACCTCAAAGCCTTGCTGGGCGAGAACGCCTCTGTCGCGGTCCACGTCTACATGCTCGGCGCCGATGGTTGCAGAAATTTCAGCAAAGGCCTCAACGTCCCGTGCGAGGACCTGCCGACGGAGACGCTCTACGGCTCCCTCTTCGCCCACGGCCTGTCGCCACCGATCTTCAAGGGATACTCCAGCTTCTCGGAGTGGGCCGGAGCGCAACGGAACCGTACGCCACTTCAGCAGCCAACGGCCGGCCAGCCGCGGTCGACGAGCCACTACGCGATGCAAAGTTTTCTCTCCGACTCTGACTGGGCCTCCGGCGTCGTCTACGCCTCCTACCGGTACAAGGAGGACCCCCTCCTCGCCGTGGAGCGGGCCTCGAGCAACCTCCACATCATCATCGTGCCGGCGGACGAGCTCTCCTCGAGCTCCAAGGCGGACGACTGCTTCCTGAAGGAGAAGAGCTATGAGTGGACAGCGTGCGCCATCTGCGACAACACGTGCCCAGTCAACCGGTCGCTCGCATTGGTTACCCAGGCCAACGCCGTCGTCCGGAAGAACAAGGACTACGTCATCGGTATCTACGCCTTCAACTGCGACTACAAGTACAATCCACGCCTGAACGACATGACCACCAACAAATACACCTGCGGCTTCTCCGACAGCAGCGAGGCGTGCTGCCTCCAGCGCAGCGAGGAGCCGGCAAGGAAGCCGCCCGCGTCCTGCTATGTGGGCGATGACCCTCCTGTCCTGCGAGAATACCCGTGGTGCGAGCAGGCGAAGTGCGACGGCTGCACCGTGCCATCTGCCGCAGAGTTACCACCGACGACTGCGTCGTGCCGCGACACGAACACCTGCCGCTGCTTCCACAAGGCGTGCGCGCAGCTCATCCCTGACCATATGAGGGTGATGGTGAACGGCACAGGCCAGTTCATGGAGCTCCAGGAAGTCAACCAGCTGGCCACTATCATCCAGAGCCACGTCAACGGCCTCGTCCAGGGGTTCAAGTTTGAGATCGGCACGAGGAACGAGACCCGGCAGCGCTACGTCACCGAGGAGAAGGTGATGCTCTCGAACGGCCAGGCGGTGAGGGTCGAGCTCTGGGTCTACGAGTAGCTCACTTCCTGGGCAGCTTCGCCTCGATCTCGGTCAGCTTCTTCTGCAGGAACTCGTTCTGGCGCCGGAAGACCTCAGCCTCCTCCTTGTAGATGGAGGCGAGCTCCCGGATCGTCTTCTTGATCTCGAGGATGTCCTGGCTGTTGATTGCCGGGGAGCTCCTCAGCGCCTGGAGGATGGCTGCGAGGTTCTGCTGGAGCTCGCCGAGCTTCGCTGTGATGTCCGCGAGCTGCCTGTCGAGCCCCTGCTTCAGCAGGGAGCCGACCTGGACGACGACCCCCTGGGACTCAGCCTTCAGGAGGTTCTGCATCGTCTGGAGCCCCTGGTAGAGGTAGGTGACCTTGGAGCTGATGTCGCGGAGATTGTTGGCGAGCGCAGGGCTGGTTCCCCCCCCGGTGCCGCCGGCGAGCTGCTGGTTGATCGTCTCGACCTGCGTCGTGAGGATGTGGAGCGAGTCCTGGTACGAGGAGAGCTCCTTCTTCGTCAGCCCCGCCATGATGCTGATGTCCGGGACGGAGTATTTAAAGATTCGTCATCACGCCTGAGAGGGGACTCGGTTCGTCGTCCGTTCTCGGAGGTTACAGCTTCGGCGCAAACTATTAATACCCCCGCCAGTCCAAGGTACAACATGGCTCTTAAACAGCCCGAATCCGTCGACGAATGCGTCTACTTCACCAGGCGCGCCCTCCTGCCGACGAAGGGGCGCATCGTGGCCTGGGCCTTCCGGAAGCGGTGCCCGAAGTGCAGGAAGGGGGTGATGGCGAAGCCGAAGAAGAGCAGCCCCACGTACGACTGCCCGAGCTGCGGCTATGCTGAGCCGAAAGCCGAGCACATCGCGGACATCAAGCTGAACGTCGAGTACACCTGCCCCGCGTGCGGCTTCTCCGGCGAGGCGCAGACCGAGTTCAAGCGGAAGTCTTGGCAGGGCGTCAAGGCGTACGTCTTCAGCTGCGGCAAGTGCGGGGAGAAGATCGGCGTGACGAAGAAGCTCAAGGAGCCGAAGAGGAAAGGCGCCGACGTTCCGGAAGAGGACGATGACGACGAGTAGAACGTATCACCTTCTCTTTTATTTCTAAATCAACGCATTACTCAGCAGGTATACTTGGGAAGAAATAGCTGACTACAATCACTAACATAATAACCACAATTGTTACATACCCGAAATAGTAGACAACATAGGCAAATTTTTCTCGACGATTCTCTTTGGAGAGAGTTTTGTATCTTCGAGAATATATTGCGAGCACCAGCCAAAAAGCTAAATTCAAAATGTTTACCCATCCGAGCCAGTAAATGACCTTCCGCCAACCGTGAAACTCGAAATACTTATTCTGCGGATTTTTCTTTTTATATGAGCGGTAGAGTAGTATTCCTATAATGATTATAATTCCCCAAAATACCAACGGAAATAATATGTCTGATAACATTCGACCCACATTAACAGAATATCTTAAATATTTTATTGTTTATTCCCTTCTTACTGACGAAAGTAGTAATCTTTATAAGACGTCGACGGGTTTTAATAGTTATGACCAAGCACATCCCATCCATCGTCGTGACGAGCGCGCTGCCGTACGCGAACGGCCCAATCCACATCGGCCATCTCGTCGAGTACATCCAGACGGACATCTACGTCCGGTTCCTACGGCTCTCGGGGAAGTCGGCAGTCTACTGCTGCGCAGGCGACACCCACGGCACCCCCATCGAGATCAACGCGCAGAAGCTCGGCGTCACACCGGAGCAGCTCGTCGCGAAGTACCTGAAGGAACACCAGGAGGACTTCGCCAAGTACCATATCAAGTTCGACAGCTATTATTCGACGAACTCCGAGGAGAACAGGTATTTCTCCGAGAAGATATACGCGGCCTTGAAGGAGAACGGCCACGTCTACGAGAAGGAGCTCGAGCTGACCTTCTGCGAACATGACAAACGCTTCTTGCCCGACAGGTACGTGAAGGGCAAATGCCCGAAGTGCGGCGCCCCTGACCAGTACGGCGACGTTTGCGAGAAGTGCAACTCCACCTACACGACGATAGAGCTCATCGACCCGTACTGCACGCTCTGCGGCAACAAGCCGGTGAGGAAGAGAAGCAAGCACCTCTTCTTCAGGCTCTCCTCGTTCAGCAGCTTCCTCAAGGAGTGGCTCACGAAGAACGAGAAGCTGCAGCCAGAGATACGGAACCAAATCCTCAACTGGGTCAAGGAAGGTCTCGATGACTGGTGCATCTCGCGGGACGGGCCGTACTTCGGCTTCAGGATTCCTGGCACGGAGAAGTACTTCTATGTTTGGCTCGACGCGCCGATAGGATATATCTCGAGCTTGGCTAATTATCTTAACAAGGACCTTTTGCTGACGGAGAAAGTCTGGAACGAGGCCGAGGTGCAGCACTTCATCGGCAAGGACATCGTCTACTTCCACCTCCTCTTCTGGCCGGCGGTCCTCCACGCGGCAGGCTGGAAGCTCCCCGACAACGTCGTGGTCCACGGCCACCTCACCGTCGACAAGGAGAAGATGTCCAAGTCCAGGGGGACGCTCCTCCCGGCTGCGGAGTTCGCGCAGCTCGTCCCGGACACCGAGTTCCTCCGCTTCTACTACGCCGCGAATCTGAGCCACACCATGACGGACATCGACCTCAGCCTCGCCGACTTCACCGAGCGGGTGAACAAGGAGCTGGTGAGCAACGTGGCGAACTTCGTCTACCGCACCCTGAGCTTCGTCGAGAAGAACTACGAGGGGAAGTTAGGCAAGAGTGCGCATGATGCGAAAGCCACCAACCTAGAGAAACAGATGGCAGAGAAAGAAAAGTTGGTTCTTTCCTACTACGGCGACTACGAGTTCCGGAAGGCGGTCCAGGAGATATTCCATATCGCAAGCCTGGGCAACGCCTATTTGCAGGAGGCTGCGCCGTGGAAGGAGAAGGAGGGAGGGCTCCCAGTCCTCACCACCTGCGCCAACATCGTCAAGGACTTATCAATACTCCTGGCCCCGATACTCCCCGAGTTCGCGAGAAGGGTGCAAGGACAACTCAACCTTCATGATCTTTCCTTCAAGGATTTAGGGCTTACGACCGAGAACCACAAGATAGGGAAACCGGCCATCATCTGGACGAAGATGGAGCAGCTCAGCTTCGATGCGAAGGGAGCGAAGGATGGGAAGAAGGATGCGGGAGAGACTGGAACCGGTATCAGGGCAACAGTTGGCAGCGCTCCGAACCCAGATCCCTCAATCCTTGACCTCATCGTCGCGAAGGTGACGAAGGTGGAGAGGCACCCTCAGGCTGAGAAGCTCTACATCGAGACGGTCGACGACGGCTCGGGAAAAGAGAGGGTTATAGTCTCCGGGCTCGTGCCGCACTACAACCCAGAAGAGCTCCTGAACAAAAACATTATTCTCGTCAACAACCTGAAGCCGGCGAAATTACGAGGGGCTCTCAGCCACGGCATGCTCCTCGCCGCCCAGCACGAGGGGACCGTCGAGGTGCTCGAGGCGCACGGGAAGCCGGGCGACAGAGTCGTGATAGAAGGTTTTGAGCGAGGAACAAATGAAATCAGCATCGACGAGTTCTTGCAGCTGAAGTTCCTGGTGAAGGAGCATAAGGTCCTCTGCGAAGGCGCGCCGGTCACGGTCCACGGGAAACAGTTGACTGCCAAGGTGAAGGAAGGGAAGGTCGCGTAGCGACGCCCATGAGCCCACGCCCAAGTGATTCCATTTCCCGCTGAGCCCGTCATAAACTTTATAAACAATCTCGTCGGGGGAAGCGATTGGTGGCTTAGGTGGCTGCAGCGACGCTTCCGAGAGGACTTCTGCTCATCAGTCTCGCAGCGCTGCTCCTCCCCCTCGCCTCCGCCTTAACCATCACCGACTTCAGGATCACCGCGAACAGCTTCCCCGTCATCGCCATCAGCCCCAGCCACGAGCAGCAGGTCGATATCAGCTTCACGACAGACACGAGCGTCAGCTTCGTCCTCCTCAACCTGAGCAGCCTCCACGGAGACCCCCGGGTCGCGGCGAGCTATACGTCGACGCGGGTCGAGCTCAGCAGGTGCGCGAAGAACGCGACGACGGGCACGGCGGCGTGCACGCTGAAGCTCCTCATCAGGCCGGCCAACGCCACAGCCAGGATAACCTATCAGCTCTGGAGCGGCGGCAAGATGTCCTCGGGCGAGCTGACCCAGACGTTCACGCTCGACAACACCGCGCCCGCGGTGGAGCGGATAGCAACGCAGGCCTGCAACCAGACGCAGTGCTACATCGGGAACGGCCTGCCGACGAACATCACCGTCACCCTCCAGGACAGCGACGGGACCTTCAACAGGCGCCTCATCTTCTACCAGCTCGGCAGTACCGCGTACACCGCCGAGGGCTGCGCAGGGAGCAGCTGCACCGGCAGGGCGAAGGTCTCCTGCACCGACGGCGCATCACTGGACCTGAAAGTGGTGTCGGCGAACGGCGTCCCGAGCCAGGACGACGCAGGCAACCCTGTCACGAACCCCGGCCAGCCGATCAAGGTCATCTGCGACGCCAGGCCGCCGCAGATTATCACTGTCTCCGCGAACGGGAGCGGGCCTGTCGGCGTCATCACCGCGGACGGCCAGCTCCTCGTCCACGCGCTCGTCAAGGACAGGATCAGCGGCGTCTCCATGGCCGCGAGCACCGCAGCGGTCCAGAACAACGTCTCAGCCAACACGACGATGAGGAGTCAGTGCTCCCTCCTGAAGGACGGCACCCAGGAGTGCATCCTCGCAGTCGGGAACCTCAAGGCGGGGAAGAGCCTCTCGCTCCCCCTCGTCTTCACCGACTCTGTGGGGAACACAGTCACGAGGAAGCTGACCATCCCGTCCATCTACAAGGTGGGCAACAAGAGCGTCACCCCTGACTTCTTCAGCGCCAAGGCCGCTGCTGTGCTGCCGGGGATGCTCAACAGGGCGACGCTCAGCCTCGCCCTCGAGAACGCGGTCGACTATCCGCTCTACATCACCTACCAGCTCCAGCAGCTGTCCACCGACGCAGCCATCGTGAACCAGCGGATTGATGTCACCACCTGCCAGGTCGCGCTGACGCCGATCCAGAGCGGGGACCTCTTCGCCGCCTCTGCCCAGAACTGGAGCAGCGTCCCGGCGCTCTTCAGCGGTGACCGCAGCGAGATCGCGAAGCCGTGGGCTGACTGGCGCGAGCAGAATAGGGCCGACCTCCTCTTCCTCGATTCTTCAACTGCTGACTGGAAGAGCGACCTCGTCCTCGTCAAGTGCAATCTCTCGCTGGCGGTGCGGCGCGGCAATGTCTACTACCCGCAGCTGGAGACCGAGACTCTCTACTGGCCTGTCCGGCTCCGCGAGAGCAAGCTCGGCAACCCCGGCCAAGCGTTCCTCAGCAAAATCGACCGCACCGAGAACGAAGTGGACAGCGGCCTCAACAGGCTCATCGGCTACGCTGACAAGACAGCGGCGACGTTCACCCAGTTGTGCAATATCGAAGCGACGATGGAGCTAATCGAGGGGCAGGGGCTCGGCATTGAGGGGGTCGGCATCATCCTCATGCCATACATCGGCCCGGCGCTGGCGAAGGGAGGGAACGGCCTCTGGAACGCTGTGATGGCCGTCAGCATGCCGTACTGGATGGGCAAGCTGCACACGCCGGCCTCCGCAGCAACAGACACAGTGAACCAAGCGCAAGCAGCAGTGCAAGAGGGAGCTGATGAAGTGAAAGGCGGCGTAGGAGGCCAGCTGCGGAAGATCTGCAAGATGATGTACTGCACCGACCAGGGGACAATCGGCGGGCTGAATTGGCTGGCTCCCAGCAAAAACGAGACTAGCTACATACCTCAGGTGAGCAAGGACAACATCTTCAGCGACTATCTCAGCAACCTGAACCAGCCTGACGCGAAGAACAGCCTCCTCATGAGTCTCGCGACGCAGTGCTGGCCAGGCGTCGTCTACAACCTCAACAAGTACCGGCAAATCGACTGCGGCTACCTCCAGTGCCTCAAGGACAACGCCTACTACGGCGATTCAGTCACGCCGTGCGAGCTGGGGAAGAGCGTCAAGCTCTGCCGCTTCGTCACGAACGAGGCCTTCGAGCTGCCGTACGTGCGCGTTTTCAAGAACCTCGCAGCCAACACCAACCAGCTCATCCAGGCGCCGCTCAGCCTCGTCATCAAGAAGGTGCAGTCCTCGGTCTGCGCGGGGGCAGACCAAGAGGTTGATGTTAGAGGGTTCTTCTGCCAGCTGATGAAGACCCTCGCGAAGCAGAAGGACTTCAGCTCCGTCACATCATACAACACCGCTGGCTTCTCCTACCCGGTGGAGGCGGACCTCTGCGACAAGGCGCTCTGCAAAAGAGATGCCTGCCAGCACCCCGAAAAGTCATTCATCGCGCAGCTGGCACCGGGCAGCAACCTCCCGGGCGAGTACGGCCGCCAGCAAGCGCAGGACCGGCAACAGCGGGCCACAATCGAGCAAAATCTGCCAGGAGAACTCAAAAACTGGAGCGGAACGAAACTCACTCCGAGCATGTGGGAGTATGGCCGACGCAACTATTTGAATTCATCCCAGACATTGGCGTTCTTCACCTACGTCAAAGGACAGACGTGCGATCCGCCGGGCGACTCTTGCGGGCAGGAGCTCATCAACCTCATGAAGCAAGGCCACGAGCCCACGAACGCGGCTAATTACAACCTGTTCCTCTCGCAGCCGGCCTCGAAAGAGCAGTATTCGCAATACCAGATGCTCACCAGCGTCACGCAGCGGTTCGGTGCGAAGGGCTCAGGCGCGAGCTACGACTGCAGCAGCAGGGACATCAACAGTTGCTACGTCGTCTGCGGCCAGCAGCCCGCCCAAGCAGGCCCCCCGACGCCTGAATGCAACAGGTGGCAGCAGGACCTCAATACCTGGAAGAGCAGCCTCACCAAAACGGGCAAGACAGCATGCTACTCCGGTGGCCAATGGCTCATCTGCCCGGCGAACCAGGAATGCAATAACAACGCAGGCACAGCGACGGGATGTTCGTCACAGCAGGATATCGGAGTCGCGTTAAATCTGACTGCGCAGAAAGCGAAACTCGAGAAGGTCGAGAAGTTCAACAAATGGGTCGACGCCATCGGCACTGTCGCATACAACTATCTCCGCGAGCGCGGCCAGCTCGACGCGCTCTTCCTCAGCGGCTGGGGCTCCTGGGGTAAACAGGTGAGCACAACGGCGGCGGAGTACCTCGACCCTGAGCAATGGAAGACCAACCTCTGCAATCCGAACGGCGCCTTCAGCGACTACACCGAGGAGAGCGGCTCGGTCTACACGTTCCAGGCGCAGACCTACAGGCCGGTCCTCACCTTCGCTGCGGAGGTCCTGCCGGCGGACGGCCGCTTCATCTACACCGTCAGCGTCACCGCGGTCTCGCCGTACTATGACAACGGCCTCAACGTCACCCTCGAGCCAGGCGGCCGCGCAGTCTTCACCAACCTGCCGATGCCGACGGGCGAGCGGCTCCAGCGCGCCATCGCCCTGAACGGCTCTGTCGAATACAAGCAGGTCTGCGTCTCCTTCGGCCAGTCCTTCCCGGAGGCTGGGAAGCCTGGCCGCTACTGCCGCGCCATCCAGCCGAACGCCTTCAGCAGGGGGAGCCCCACCAACGGGACGATGCCGGACTTCGGCGTCCAGGACCCGTACCAGAACGCGCCGACAACGTCGGCCCAAGGCGGCCTCGGAGGTGGAACTACATGAGACGCGCCCAGGTGACGTTGTTCGTCCTCCTCGGCCTGGCCTTGCTTATCATCATCCTCCTCGGCTTCTTCCTCCTCAGGCCGCAGCTCCGGCTGAGCGAGGCAGACCGGGAGCGCGTCGCGCCTGTCACCAGCCTCGTCGAGCAATGCCTCTCCGACCGGCTGGAGCAGCTCCTCCGGACAGCGGGGGCGAACGGCGGCCACCTCAACACGTCGACGCTCCGCCACAGCCCCCTCACCTGGAGCAGCGACACCGTCCCGTTCGCGCCGCAGGACGTCGCCTACTGGAGCCATGTCGTCACGTGCCCGGAGAGCGACCTCGGCTGCGAGGCGAGCGCACAGCCGCCCCTCTGCAAGCGCGGCTCTCCCTGCCCCCTCAAGGTGGATGACCGGCTAACCAAGGGGAAGAGCATCCAGGAGCAGCTCGAGCAGGCGCTGCCAGGAACTGTGGACGAGTGCCTGGACGACTTCTCTGCCGTGAGCGACCGGTTCACCGTCGAGCGGCGCGGCCCCTCCAGCGCGAAGCTCCTCATCTCCGACGAGCGTGTGTCTGCGACGCTGAACCTCCCGCTCCAGGTGACTGAGCCGGGGAGCAACGCCGCGGTCCGGCTCGACGAGTACACCGCAACTGCTGACGTCAGGCTCCCCCTCATCTACGGCCTCGCCAACAAGTACGCGGATGCGGAGCGCCAGACAGCGTTCCTCGAGCGGCTGACGCTCCACCTCCTCAGCATCTACGGCGACATCGACTCCGCCATCCCGCCGATGCGCGCGATGACGCTCCTCGGCCAGAAGCGGTACTGGACTAGGAGCCAGGTGGAGCGGGTCCTCCAGGAGGAGGTGCTTCCCTGGACAGGATTCCTCCAGTCGCCGAACGCGATGGCCAACTTCGCCCCTGTCTGGCCAAGCCCCACAGAGACCGCGTCGCTCTCGCAGGACGAGCAGACGATGTACGCCGGCATCTTCTTCCCCCTCATCGTCAAGCTGGAGGAGGAGCCGTACCACGACGACATCGCAGCCCAGTTCTTCTACCCGGGGACGAAGCCCTATCTGAGCATCAACGGCGGACAGGAGCTCCTCAAGCCGCGGAGCGCTGAGACCGGAGGGTTCTTCCAGAAGCTGATCGGCGTCTTCCTCAACGACTACCGGTTCAAGTACGACCTCCGCTACCCCGTCATCGTCACCCTCACGGACACGTCCGCCTTCAACGGCAGGGGGTACGACTGGAGCTTCGCCCTCGAGGCGAACATCCGCAAGAACGCGCCGCTCAACCGGAGCGGGGCGGCCAGCAAGCTCGTCCTGGTCGACGAGAGCGTCGACGCTGCAGCGCCCCAGCAGCGGGTCCAGAACACCATCATCATCGCAGCGAAGGACGAGCGGACAGGAAAGCCGCTCGCCGCGACGAGGATCAGTTACCAGTGCGGCGACGAATACTTCATCGGCGAGACCGACGAGAGCGGCCAGCTCGCCACCCGCCTCCCCTACTGCCGCTACGGCGGCGCCCTCCTCTACAGCAGGGAAGGGTACATGGGGAGCGGCATCCTGTATGACAACTACGAGGAGGAGGTCACGCGGCGGCTGAACGTCGGCCTCTGGCCCCTCCGCGCGATTACGGTCACCGTCAGGAAGCTGACAGGCGCGGGCGACATCCCGCTCAACGAGAGCGACCTCGTGATAGCGAATTTCGCCCGCGTCAAGGCGGCTGAGTACGACGAGGATATCCCGCTCGCCGGCTTCCTCAGCCTCTCGCTCCAGCAACAGAACCTGACCGCCGACATCGAGGCGAAGAGGCTCCAACTGGAGCAGCTGAAGGAGCAGGGAGTCCTGACTGAGGAGGATGTCCGGGCCTACCTCGACGCCCTGAACCAGAGCCCCACCTCGCTCCAGGCGCCGCCGCAGCCGACGGCGACGCTGCTCCTCGCGCCCGGCAACTACACGCTGGACGCCTTCCTCCTCTACAACACGCCCTTCTCTATCCCGTCGGAGAAGCGGACGTACGGCACCTTCCTGAGCAAGAAGACCGTCGTCCTGCCGGAGCAGAACTTCACCTCGTGGCTGTCAGGGGCTGCCTCCCTCAACGGGTCTGAGCCGTTCGTTCTGACGCCGGAGCAACTCTATCAGAGCACCAACCTGACGCTCTTCGTCGTGGAGCAGCCGATACCGAAGAACTGGGCGGAACTGGAGAAGTACAAGACTCCCGCCGAGTTCCTCGCAGGGATGCGGCAGAAGGAGGAGCCGGTATTAGGCTAGTTTTTCTATTCTGATTCGTTGAGCAGCGTCCAGTTGGAGGTGGGGAGCGAGACGTTGGAGAGCCGCTCGATCCGCTGCAGGTCTGCGCAGAGCCGCTTCGCCTCTTCGCCCGTCACCTTGGGGCAGAGGTCGTACCGCCGCTCGATGATGAAGCGCGTGTAGCAGTTGTCTCGCATCGTCGGGGAGGCGATGGCTGCGCAGTGACTCGGCTGCCGGTCCAGGAGGACCACCTCGTCGAGGCAAGCATCGCGGGCTGCCTGGTTCGCGATGGAGGTGCAGAGCGACTCCGCCTTCGCAGGGTCGCCGCGCCTGGCAGCTGCCGCAGCCTCGTCAGCCGCCGCTTGCTGCTCCTCACCGCCCATCATGACGACAGGCGGCTGCTTCCCGTTGGTCTGCATCTGCTGCTGATTCCCTTCTGGCTGTGCTGTCGCCGGCTGCTCCTGCACCGTGAGGGGGCTGCTCGCTGTCGCCTTGTTGGTGCCGTAGTCCGCGACTGCGACCACTTGATACTGGCCGTCCGGCGTCTCCGCGGGGATGACGATCCGCTCCGCGTCCGCGAGGCTCGTCTCGACAGCCTTGGTCTTCCCGCCGCCGCTCCAGACAGCGACGCCGTCGCTGTCCCGCAACTCATACGTCAGCGTGACGTCGTATCGCTTGGCGCTCCCCATATTGATGATATCGGCCTCAGCATTGACAGTCTCGCCAGGCGCGGCTGCGCTCGCGTCGAGGCTGAGCCTGACGTCGAGAAGCCGAGAACCGCCATCACCAGGCGTCGTGGTCATCTTCCCCTTGAGGAGACTCACTCCGAATATGATCCCGGCGATGAGGATGAGGAGGACGGCGACCTTCAGCACAGTCGCGACAGGGAGGTGGAGCTCGTGGCGGACCGTCTGCCTGCCAGCCACCTCGTCGAGCGCACCGTCCACGTCCGCGGCCGAGTAGCCCTGCTGGAGGAGAGAGAGCCGGAGCTGCTCAGGCTGATAACCCTGCGCCAGATACGTCTTGATATAAGAGGCGAGCGGGCTGGCAGAGGCTATCGAGGGGGCGTGCCGGGGTTTCGTCGTTACGTCCTGGCGGAGCGCGACGAAAGCAGCGTCGACCATCGACCGCGGATAGCCGTTCTGGAGCAGCGACTGCCGGACCTGCTCCTCGGAATAGCCCTGCCGGAGCTGTTCCGTGATATACTCCGCAAGAGATTCGTTGCTCACCTCAGCACCCTGGGCGCATTGAGCGACCTCCTTTTAAAAAGGTTGCGTGGCGACGATGCCAAAAGAAAGATTTATATTGGAGGGGTAATAAGGATTTGCTTGTGACTGACAAGCCCAAGCTCCCTGAGCACATCAAGAAGTTCTACGACCTCTCCACCAAGGTCGACAGGGCTATCGCGACAACCGACCACCACCACCGGAAGGCCTACCTCGCGGGCGAGGAGAAGATAATGACGAAAGAGGGCCAAGTGGACCACGACCTGCTGAAGGAGGCCGAGTTCCAGGACAAGTTCGTCGACGCGATGAGCGGGACGTATATCGAGGCTGCCAGGAAGTACTTCAAGATCGGCAAGGACGCGAAGGGCGACGAGATATGGAACGAGCAGCTCATCAACGCCTATGCCGGCACGACGAGGGGGCAGCTGACGCAGGCGGTGCGGGAGGCGAAGGACCGCTTCACCTATAACACCTTCAAGGAGAATTACCAGGATAAGCTGATGGAGCAGCTCGAGGGGCAGCTCAGGCCCATCACCCACGCCCACCTCACGGACGAGCACATCGATGACATCCTGAAGCATACTGGCACAGACTCGCTCATCGACAAGGGGAAGATCAACCGGATGAACGCCATCGGGCTCCTCTCACACTACCGGAAGGAGAAGGCCATAGGGAAGTCTGCGCTCCGCGCCTATGTCCCGGACTACGCCCTGAAGAAGGAGGAGTACCGGAGCGATTACGTGAAGAAGAAAGACGAGGAGAAGAAGGCGGCATAGTTTCTCTTTCGTTCACCCCGCGTTTATAAATGAAACCACAAAGTATTTAAACTAGGATGCGTATTTTTGACTACTGAATAGTGGTTTCAAAACTACGGGGTGATTCCATGGCAACGATCGAAGACACAATCAAGGCGCTGGAAGCGAGCGATAAGTCGGTCCGAACGCTCGACCATTTCCACAACATGGCCGCGGTGCTCGGTCTGGACGCGCTCGGCTTGGACGAGAACGGCAGGCTGAAATATGAACGCTTCGAGAAGGGCGGCGACGGCGCCAGCGTCGTCGCGGAAGCGGCTGCGAAGTATCTCGGCACCATCCTCAACCAGCGGCTCCGGCGCGGCGCGGATGGGCTTCCGTATAACGTGAAGAGGCTCGCGCCAGACGAGCGCGCGCGGCTCGAGAACGGCTACTTCGGCATCACCACGCAGGGCATCTCGCAGGCTGCGGCTGAGCTGAAAGAGAACTTCACGCCGGAGGCGCTCAAGAAGGTCTTCAAGGAGACGATTACGCAGGCCCAGACGGCGATTCGCAAGACGCCGCTCACCCTGGCGAACACCCTCGACCAGGAGGAGGTGCTCAAGTACGTCGGCCTGAAGAAGGGCCATCCGCTCTATGACGGTGCCAGGCTTGAGGGAGTGCAGCCGATCCAGCTGCTTAGCTTGCTGGACATCTACAGGAATGAGAAGGCGGTCGGCAAGTCCGCGCTCCAGCAGCTCGGCCTCTACAAGGGCTGAGCAGAAACCCTTTTCCCTTTTTTCTCGCTCTTTCCGCGTCGTTCTTCCGTCAGGCAGGTGGGAATATTTATAAATCTCCCTCGGTTTTTCGCTGGATAACGATCGGTGATCCTCTTGGGAAAGAAAGACGTGAAGAAGGGTCCTCCGGCCAAGCCAGAGCCGCAGCCGAAAGGGGTCGAGGCTGCGCTCCCGGCGATGGAGCAGCTCCCGGACGAGGCGCGGAAGCGGCTCGAACATATCAAGGCGCTCCTCGAGAAGTTCGAGAAGAAGGTGCGGGCCAAGTTCGAGGACTACGTCATGGGGATCGCCCTCCTCCCGCCGTCCAAGGAGGAGAAGGAGAAGGAGAAGATCAACGTCCTCCTCCTGATGGACGACTCTGACAGCACGAAGATGCCGAAGCCGGAGCTCCAGCAGAAGCTCCAGGGGCTCGTGAGCCAGCACGCGGAGGAGGTGGAGAAGAGCCTCAACCCCGAGGTGCTCCTCCTGAGCGAGCTCTGGCAGGCCTGCTACGACGGGAAGCACGACCTCCTCCAGATGATCGCGACCTCGGCCCCTGTCTACGACGGCGGGATGCTCGCCGCTGTCAAGATAGCGGAAATCCACAAGGAGATGGTCCTGAAGAAGTTCGAGAAGTACATCGTCTCATATGTGCTCGCGGGCAGCCTCGTCCAGGGAAGGGCGACCCCCCAGTCCGACATCGACGTCTTCATCGTCATCGACGACACGGACGTGAAGAAGATGACGCGCGCGGAATTGAAGGACAAGCTCCGCGCCATCATCATCGGCATGGGGATCGACGCGGGGAACATGACAGGGATCAAGAACAAGCTGAACATCCAAGTGTACATCCTCACCGACTTCTGGGACAACATCAAGGAGGCCAACCCTATCATCTTCACCTTCCTCCGGGACGGCATCCCGTTCTACGACCGGGGCATCTTCATGCCGTGGAAGCAGCTCCTGAAGATGGGCAAGGTGAGGCCCTCGCCGGAAGCGATCGACATGTACAAGGCGACCGGCGACCAGATGCTCCAGCGGATGAAGTTCAAGCTGAACGAGGTGGCGATGGAGGACGCCTTCTGGGCGACGTTCACCCCCTCGCAGGCCGCCATCATGCTCTACGGCCTCCCGCCGCCGACGCCGAAGGAGACGCCGGACGTGATGCGGGACGTCTTCGTCAGGAAGGAGAGGCTCCTCGAGGAGGAGTACGTCAAGATCCTCGAGCGGATCCTCAAGGTGCGGAAGGAGATGGAGCACTTCGTCAAGAAGGACATCACCGGCGTGGAGCTGGACGAGCTGCTCGCCATGACGGAGAAGTACCTGAAGCGCCTCGGGAAGCTCTTCGAGGAGATCACCGAGCTGAAGGAGAAGGAGGACGTCGTCCAGGTCTGGGAGTCGACGGTCACGGTCGTCCGGGACATCCTGAAGCTCGAGGGGGTCGAGAAGGTCTCGGACGAGGCGATGGTGAGGCTCTTCGAGTCAGAGGTGGTCCACGCAGGCATCATCCCGGAGAAGTACCTGCGCATCCTGAAGGAGACCGAGCGGGCGAAGAAGGACTACGACGCGGGGAAGCTGACGATGGCTGAGGCGCACAAGGTGAAGAAGGAGGCGCGCGAGCTCCTCAAGTTCATGGTCGAGCACATCCAGCGGAAGCGCGGCCGCGAGCTCGAGAAGGCGAAGATCCGGGTGAAGCACGGCGAGCGGTACGGGGAGGTTATCCTCATGGAGACCGAGGCCTTCATCATCCACGACATCGACGCCGAGCAGAAGGAGATCACCCGTGCCGAGCTGAAGCCGAACGGCGGCCTCGGCAAGATCTACCCCAGCAGCCTCGAGGAGCTGGAGAAGGCGCTCGCGAATCTGAAGATCCCCCACAAGGCCTTCATCAAGGAGCCGATCTTCGAGGACCTCAAAGGCGTCTTCGGCAAAGACGTCGAGGTGCTCGTGAACTACT
>Ga0315275_10000288_pt1 | contig 41605 bp, 39 predicted proteins | sample YL17G03_0_MG_FD_205557 | JGI IMG/M metagenome (GOLD analysis project Ga0315275, IMG submission 205557) | Sediment microbial communities from Yellowstone Lake, YNP, Wyoming, USA - YL17G03_0 | ecosystem: Environmental > Aquatic > Freshwater > Lake > Sediment | place: USA: Wyoming | collected... | reverse complement strand
TCGGCCTGGTTAATGAGATATTCAAGCCAGAGGACCTTGCCGTGAAGGGGACAATAGGTGTGGGGCACACGAGATACCCGACCATAGGCGAATGCAGGATGTGCGACGTGCAGCCATCGGTCTTCAAGGACATCGCGACCTCGCACAACGGCCATGTGGCCAACTATGACGACCTGAAAGAGGCATTGGAAAGGAAAGGCTACAGATACGGCAGCACGGTGGATTCAGAACCGATGGCATATGCGTTGGCTGAGGGCAAAGACCTTGAGCAAGGCGTACGGTGGATAATGGCCAACTTCGAGGGCTCATATTCTGACGCGTGCATATACAAGGGGGTGTTGGGCATTTACCGGGACCCGCACGCCATACGGCCCCTGGTGTGGGGGGAGAATGACGACTTCATAGCCTTCGCTTCAGAGACCGTGGCCCTTGACATAAATAATATCCCGCACAGGGGCGAGGTGAAGGGTGGCGAGCTGGTGATTGTGAACGGGGCTAAGATGGAGCGTAAGCAGCTGGTACCAGAGAAACCGAAGCATTGCATGTTCGAATACGTCTATTTCGCAAGGCCCGATTCGGTGCTGAACGGCAAGAGCGTCTACCAGGTCCGCAGCATGCTTGGCGAGGCTTTGGCCAAGGAAGCGCCGGCCAAGGTGGATGTCGTGGTGCCTGTTCCGGACACTTCGCGCACAGCCGCCACGCGCTATGCGCAGAAGCTCGGCGTGCCGTGCGAAGAGGGACTGATAAAGAACAGGTACATAGGAAGGACATTCATAATGCCGAACCAGAACAAGCGCATAGGTGCGGTGAGGCTCAAGCTCAACCCGGTCAGGGATATCATCAGCGGCAAGTCCGTGGCGCTGGTGGATGACAGCATAGTCCGCGGTACCACCCTTAAGGAGATAGTCGCGCTTGTCAGGAATGCTGGCGCCAGGGAGGTCCATCTGAGGATAACCTGCCCGCCGGTGAAGGCCCCTTGTTTCTATGGAGTGGACATGTCCACATACAAGGAGCTTATCGCTGACGGCAAGCAGATAGATGATATACGGAAATTCCTGGGTGCTGACAGCCTGGCATACGTATCGATGAAGGGACTGCAGGAAGCAATTGGCCTGCCGATATGCGCCGCCTGCCTTGGCGGTGAGTACCACAGCGAGTATGTGAAGGAGCTTGCCCGGAAGGCCGTGGGTAAGACTAGGTGATAACATGGTCGTCGTAGAATTCGAGTACGAGGAGATGCGGAAACTCATCGACCTGCCTAAGGATAAGATGGTCGCTTCCCTCAGCGATCTTGGCGCGCCTTCGGAATATGAACCAGAAGTCAAGAAAATCATAACTGAGCTCACCCCGAACAGGCCGGACTGGTACTCGATGGAAGGGCTGGCAAGGGCCCTGAAGGCGTACCATGGCGGGGGCTCACCCAGCTATAGTGCAGTGAAATCGGATTATCGCGTGATAGTCCACCCTTCGGTCGCCAAGGTGCGGCCCTACACGGTATGTGCCGTGGTGAAGGGGCTTGCGTTCAACGACCAGCGCATAAAGGACATGGTGCTCCTCCAGGAGAAACTGCTGGCTACGCTCGGCAGACGCGTCAAGAAATTCGGGTTGGGGGTCTACCCCCTCCATGCCATCAAATTCCCAGTGAGCTACACCACGATGCGGCCTGATGAGATAGAATACACGCCGTTGGGCTCGGACGGCCCTATGAAGGCACGGGATATCCTCAGGGACCACAAGAAAGGCCAGCAATACGGCCATATATTGGAGGGGCAGGCACGCTACCCCGTCTTCGTGGATGCTGATGGGAAGGTCATGGCCCTCATACCGGTAGTGAACTCTGCCGAGACCGGAAAGGTGGATGTTGGTACCCGGGACGTGTTCATAGAGGTGAGCGGCACAGAGATCCACACATGCAAGGCTGCCCTCAATATCATAGTATGCACATTCGCTGATATGGGCGGCACGCCCCACGGCGTGCTCATGGATTACGGAGATGAACGATTCCTTTCGCCTGATTTGAAGCCACGGGAAGTCCGAATCAGCATAAAGGAGGTCAACAGGGTCCTGGGACTCGAACTGGGCGAGAAAGAACTGGGTGCCCACCTGGGAAGGATGGGTTATGCATATTCCAAGGGCGTTGTGAAGGTGCCGCCATACCGGGCCGATGTGCTCGGCACCATAGACATAATAGAGGACGTCGCCATATCCTACGGATACAACAACTTCAAACCTACCCTGCCTGACTTCTTCTGCGCTGGCGAGGCATTACGCTCCCATGACGATTTAGATGAGATAATGCGCGGCATGGGTTTTATGGAAGTAAAAACATTCATGCTGACCAACAAGGACAAGCTGGATGTGGTTGGCCAGGCTGGCGCGGCTACGGAGATAGCCAATCCAGGCTCTGCGGACTATACGGTCGTGCGGCCCAGTTTGCTGGTTGATATGCTGGAAACCGTAACCATAAACAAGATGAAGGGCCTGCCGCAGCGGTTCTATGAGATCGGCATCGTGCAGGACGGCGACCGCAGCGTGAAGCGCCTTGTTTTTGGTGTTGTGGATAAGAAACTGGAATTCGCTGACGTGCGCGGGTATTTGCAGATGCTGGCCGCCGAACGCGGTTTTGAGTTTGCTCTGGAGAAAAGGAAGAACAAGATGTTCGATGACGAGATATCCTGCACGGTTATTGCGGATGGGAAGAAAGCAGGGATGTTTGGAAAGGTCAGCAAGGCAGTCCTTGATAGTGTAGGTATCAGTTTTGATGTTTATATCTGCGAATTGGAGCTTTGACACGTATTCGGGGTTTGGTGGGGGACCCCATACTTCCACTATTCGAACTCTTCTATAGAGAACGCGTTCACTTTGAAAACAATGACAGAACGCCCGAAACGCCTGAAGAAGGCATCCATCATCTTCTCCATCGACGGCTGCACTGCGATGGTTGATTTTGTTTTCCATGCCTCTTTCCTGATTGGGAGGTTGTTGAGGTGGTAGTAGAACAGCCTTTTTACTCGGTTGAATTTCCTTTTGTTTTTAGCTTTCAAATCATAGATGTAGATGGTGATGGTACTTTCTTGTGCGCCGGGAATGTTGTTTTTGCTCTTCATGCTATGTAACTATAGTAACATAAAATTAAAAACAAACAACCTATCTTTATTAGTGGAATTACACTCCCCCCACCCCCATGCCAGTCCTGGTAGGCAATCCTACTATTTTTTCGCTTTGGCCAGCTGCCTGTAATATTTAGAATAAGTCACCAATCGTTCCATGGCCTTGACGGCTGCCTTGGGCGAATTGTAGCTGGGCACCCCCTTGCTCTCGAGGATTTTCCGGTAAACCTCGGTGTAGGTGCCGCCGACCGAGATAGTCACTATGGGTTTTGTCTGCTCGTCTATCGCCTTGGTCAGCACATGTATTATCCGCTCATCTATGGGTGGCGTCTGCGTGAGCACGATGATTATGAGGCCATCGATATTCGGGTCCTCCATCATGACGTCTATCGCCCTGCCGTAAGCCTCCACACCTGCATCTGCGACAAGGTCCAGAGGATTGGCCACATTGCCGTAGGAAGGCAGTATCTTGGCCAGTTCCTTGTTCGTGTTATCATTGAACTTGGCAAGAGCCAGCCCCTCAGCTTCGATGTAATCCGCGGTCAGGACTCCCATGCCGCCGCCGTTCGTTATGACCCCCATCCGGTTACCCTTCGGCATGGGCTGGTCGAATATCTTGACGAAGTCGAAGACCTCATCTATGCCGCCTGCCTCTGTGACCTTGGCCTGTTTGAACGCCGCATTGTAAGCCAGGTAGCTGCCGGCGATGTTGCCGGTATGGGATCGCGCCGCAGCCTGGCCGCCGCTGCCCTTTCCGGCCTTGAGGGCGATTATGGGTTTTACCTTATTCACCTTCTTCATGGTCTGCAGCAGCTTCCGGCCGTCCTTTACGCCCTCAAGATACAATATTATCGTATCTGTCTTCGTGTCATGCATGAGGTACTCAAGATAGTCGCTCTCATCCAGGACCGTGCCGTTGCCATAGGATATGAACTTGGACATGCCCATGCCATAATAGGCGGTCAGGTCCATGACCGTGGAACCCACAGCCCCGCTCTGCGTCACGAACGCGATATTGCCGGCCTTCGGCCGTTCGAGCTTGTACATCGGCAGGAATATGCTATCCACCTTCGTATATGGGTTGAAAACACCAAGGCAGTTCGGTCCTATGACGGGTATCTCTGCCTTGTCTGCCGTATCCTTTATCTTCTGCGCCAGGTCGTGCCTGTTCACCTCTTCGAATCCGCCGCTCAGGATGATGATGCCCCCGACCTTTTTTTTCGCGCAGTCCTCTACGACGGCCGGCACGGTCTCGGCAGGGGTCGCGATTATGACGCAATCCACCTTACCAGGTATATCACTGACTTTAGGATAGCATTTCAGCCCGAACAAGTCCTGGTATTTCGGATTGACAGGGTAAACATCCCCCGGGAACCGGCTATCTATGAAGTTCCTGACCAGCACGTTGCCTATCTTGTTCGGAGTCGCTGAGGCGCCTACGATGGCGATGCTTCTCGGCTCGAAGACGAATTTCAGGCCCTTGATTTTCTTGTCCATGGAAACTACCTGCTGAATCTCGCATCCACTATGTCGCAGCCATTCTCATCGAACACGACCGGGTTGAGGTCGAGCTCCTTCAGGTCCTCCTTGGCCATGAACCTGCACGTCTTCAAGACAAGGGCCTCCAGGGCCTTCTTGTTTATCGGTTTTGCGCCCCTTGCGCCCTCCAGAAGCGGGTGCACCTTCAGCTCAGCCACCATCTCCTCCACATCGGATGCCACCAGAGGGCATATCCTGGCGCTTATATCCCTGAATATCTCCACATATACGCCGCCCAGGCCCAGCACTATCATATGGCCGAACTGTGGGTCCTTCTTGCCGCCGATTATCAATTCAACGCCTTTCCTGGCCATCTTCTGGACCAGGATGCCATCAACCTTCTTGCCATTGGCATTCTGCATTATCTCCTTGTAGGCGTTCCTGAGCATCTCTTCGTTCCTGAGCTTTATCCTTACCCCGCCTATATCTGTTTTGTGCTCTACATCGGGCGACACAATCTTTAGGGCCACGGGGTATCCTATCCGGCTGGCCGCCTTCACTGCCCCATCTTCGCTTTTGGCAAGATGATATGGCAGGAGCTTGAAACCGTGCTTCTCGAGCACGGAGAAATCTTCGACAAGCGTCATGGGTATGTAAAACAGGCGCGTTTATTTATTCTTTTGCCCGATTATCACCATGCGAATCTACACAAAGCTCGGTGACAAGGGCAATACTTCTCTTCTTGGCGGCGCGGTGGTGCCTAAGAGCGACCCGAGGCTTGAAGCCTATGGCTCTGTGGATGAACTCAACGCCGCCTTGGGCATCGTGCTTGCCTCATCCGAGTTGCAAGGGCAACTCGGGTGTCGAAGTTGCCGCAGCAACTTCAACATCAGCGAGAAAAAAGATCTGGCCGAATCCATCAGGAAAATCCAGAACGACCTTTTCGTCATAGGCGCAGAGCTCTCGTCGAAAGGAGCCAAAGCGAAGCAGATACGGCCCGGGCGCATCAGTGAGATAGAGGCCGAGATAGACCGGATGGAGGCGGAGCTTCCGCCGTTGCACCATTTCATAATCCCTGGCGGAAGCAAGACGGCATCGCTCCTCCATCTGGCCAGGACCGTGTGCAGGCGCGCCGAACGCACCATAGTCGCGCTTTCCCTGAAAGAGAAAGTCAATCCAGACGTCATCATCTACATGAACCGGGCCGGAGACCTGCTTTTCATCCTAGCCAGGTATGAAAATTACCAGAAGAAGGTGCCCGAGACGATATGGAAGGGGCGCTAGAGCAACCTATACCGCAGCTGCTATCCTCTTATCCAGCCCTTTGAACTGCCTCAGCCAGGTCCGCCGTTCTTCCTTCAGCTCTTCAGTCAGCCTCCGGTACTCGCCCTCGTTGTAATACTGCCTCGGGTCGAAATGCTTCATATCCACATCACCGACCTCTGCCGCCACTTCATAACCCCAGTAAGGGTCCAGCTTCCATTTTATCACGCCTCTTGCGGCGTCAGCAAGCAGCCGTGCGGAATCATACACCGTGATCTTCACGCCATCGTCCACTCCGGCATGCGCTCCGAACCTGCCGGTGTCCAGGAGATAGCACTCGATATGCGGGTTCGCCCTAAGTATCTCCAGGAAGCGGTTCCCTTCTTCCTCAAGCGGCCCGATTATGAACGGGTTGGTGCCGACGACCCTCAGCGGTTTTCCGGCCTGGGTCGGGTCGCCAGCCGATGATTCCACCGATTCGCCGAGCATGAAGAACGCGGCAGCCTGCTCGGGCGTGAGCCTGGCTATGGGAGGCACGATGGTCTTTCTCCTGGTTATGAACACCATCATATCTACGCGTTCCAGGTCTATGGACGCGTCGGTGAACCCAAGCTCCTTCCGTATCACAATCCCCCTGCCGTTGGAGGTTATGCTCGAATCGAAGAAATCAACCTTGCCCCCAGCACCCACCTTCACGTTCTCAAGTATCGCGTTCGGGGATGTCGCGCCTTTGTAGAGCAGGGGCTGCGAATCGGGCTCCAGGCCATCGGTCTTTATGTAGAAATTATCCTCTGTGCCGATGGCTGAGCCGTCCCTATTGAGCAGGACGACATCATCCTGCCTGATTCTCACAAGTTCCCCGGCAGACGCATCCAGCCAGTGGTGGTGGCACGTGAGCGTCGTCTTGCCGGTCGCGCTCAGGCCGAAAAGAAGCACCCCTTTTTCAACGAGCTTCCCGCTTCCGGCATCCTGCACCCTCAATATCTTCGAACCAGCATGCAATCCGAGGCCGTGCCGTTTCGTCTTGTGGGCGTACATCATCATGCGCAGGCCGGCTTTCTTTATCTCGCCGCAATAATCCGAACCGAGTATGAACGTGATGAAGTTCTTCGGGTCCACGAGTATTTTGCGCTCTGGCCATTCGGGTACATCGACTATGGTGAACTCCGGTTGTTCCACCGCCTGCGCGGGCACGAAAAGCATCCTGCCCCACATATATGCGAGCCTGGCGAATTTTTTTGTCACAAAGAGCCTTATGGGCGTCTGGTATCCATTCCGCATGCACATGGTGCGGTCTATGGCTATCAGCTCTTTACCCTCCAGATATGCGCCCACGTCAGCCAGCGTCTTCTCCTGCTGGGGCGATGCCGTGAACACAATGTCGGTGAATTTCGCGCTTCTCGAGCGGATTGAGGTTATGTAGTTGGCGCTCCCATATTCCGTCGTCTGCTCGTCCGGTCTTGCCATCTCCCTCAGCTTCTCGATGCTGGGGTTCCAGGCTATGCGGCCCCTGTACGCAGACTCGGCAGCAGTGAGAAACCGGTCATCCATGCACATGCTTCAATCTCAACTTTTTAATAATCGACCCAGGCATAACCACAATCATGGAGGCACTTCTGCGCTCACTCGTTTCACTCAAGAAAAGCCCGGTCGCGTCTTTGGTGGGGCAAAGGATGAAGGAATTCAAGGCGAAACGGGCCCAGTCCGAAGACGAGGTGTTCAGCGAGCTCTGCTTCTGCCTGCTCACAGCAAATTACAGCGCAGAACGGGCAATGGTAATCCAGAACGAGATTGGCGACGGCTTCATCATACTGCCCCGCCTCAGGCTCGCAAAAAAACTCAAACAACTCGGCTACCGGTTCCCCAATGCAAGAGCGCGTTATATCGTTGAAGCCAGAAAGCATCGCAGCAAAATCCGTTCCACTCTCACATCTGCGCCAAACGATGCGGAACGCCGCGAGTGGCTGGTTGAAAACGTGCTTGGTCTTGGCTACAAGGAGGCCAGCCACTTCCTCAGGAACATCGGCTATTCTGATGTGGCCATAATCGATTTCCACATAGTAGACCTGCTCGCCAGCCGCAAAATAATCAAAAAACCCAAAAACAAATCACTGCCCCACAAACGTTATCTGGAAATCGAGCGCGTCCTCGCATCGCTCGCGGAACGTGCCAATCTCTCCCAGGGCGAGCTGGACCTCTACCTCTGGTACATGGAGACCGGTAAGGTGCTGAAGTAACTAATTTAACCCCAACCCGTGATTAAGCTCCGGTGTTATCATGGTTCTAGGCATAGGTGAAGGAAGCATCGAGGTGCAGATAGAGAAGCAGACCTACGCTCCGGGCGAGGCCATGAAGGGCCAGGTCACCCTGAACCTCAACGCGGCCAAAAAGGCCCGTGAGCTCAGGATAAGCTTCTATGGCGAGATAACCGAGCATCACCGCGAGCATGGGAAGAGCCACAGCCACACCAAGAGGATATACGAGCAGAAGCTCGTCCTCGGCGGGGAGCAGGAATACCCTGCGGGGTCGAAGACCTATCCGTTCGAGCTCAAGGTGCCCGACATACCTCCGCGCACGCAGAGCGGCGAGGGCGTCATAGGCATGGCGGTCGGTCTGTTCAACAACCTCACAGACCCGCTGGCTAACGCCAAGTGGTACCTCGACTCATCGCTGGACATATCCATGGCCTTCGACATCAACAAACGGCTCCAGCTGAACATCACCCGCTAATCTTTTGCGTCCTATGGGTGAGCATGGCCAACCCGGCCAGGACAGCCACCACGGCGGCCGCTCCGAACGCCGCCACCGTCCCAAAAATCGCCCAGACAGCCCCGAATACCACATTCGAAGGCAGATAGGCAGCACCGACCGCGCTGTTGTACGCACCCAGAGCGATTCCACGCGACCGCTCCCCGACCATGTCGGATATGTATGCCTTGTTCACCGACTCGTCTGCAGCCACGAAAATCCCATAAACCGCGAAAAGCGCGGCCACCTGCCAGAAATCGCTCACGAATATGAAGCCCACGCATACCAGCGCATAGAGCATGAATGACGCCGCTATCACATGCCTCCGTCCTATCCTGTCGGAAAGCGCGCCAACCGGGACAGAGGCGAGCGCATAGACGACATTGTACATCACATAAATCAGCATTATGTCGTGGGCAGCTATGCCGATGTCGTTTGCCCTGACGATAAGCAGCGCGAAGCTGAAATAGGCTAGCGAGAACAGGCAGGATATCAGCAGGAAGCCCTTGTAATCAGGGCCGAGCAGCCTCAGCGATTGCCAGAATGGCAGTCTCTTCTCCTTCCCCTCATCCGGCGTCTTTTTCGGTTCACGCACGAAAAACAATATCGCAAGGACCGCGAGCGCAGCAGGTATGAGGCCAAAAAGGAAGACAGTCCGGTATCCGCTTTCAGCCTCTCCGAACATCGATAGTATGGCCATGGCCACAAGCGGCCCGACCACTGCGCCTGCAGTGTCCATGGCCCTGTGGAGGCCGAAAGCCGCGCCCCTGCCCTTCTCATCACTGGATGCGGCTATTATCGCATCGCGCGGCGAGGTCCTGATGCTTTTACCTAACCTCTCCAGACCGCGTATGAGCAATATCTGCTGCCAGATGGTGGCGAACACAAGCCCCGCCTTCAGGACGGCCGAGAGTCCGTAGCCAGCCACCACGAAATCCTTCCTCCTGCCCCGGAGGTCGGACCAGTATCCGAAGAATATGTCGAGAAGGCTGGCCATGCTGTCAGACACGCCTTCGATAAGCCCTATGACCTCCTTGCCCACCCCGAGCACGGTGCTCAGGAACAACGGAAGTATTGGGAACACCATCTCGCTTGACACATCGGTCAGGAAGCTCACGAATCCGAGCGCCACGACGTTGCTCCCGAAGGCTTTGTTTCCCATCATATTTTCCATCGCACGCAAGCATTTTATTGCCGCCATACGCAATGCATCTGACCAAACATGGCTCTGCTCAACCTAGTCAACCGTATCTTCACAGCCTTCATACTCCTAATGGCCATCAGCGCCATCGGCATCTCATTAGTCACGTTATTCCTGCCCTATCTGCTCGAGGATGACGCCACCATAGAGCTTGAAGCCATGGAGCGCAGCACTGATTTCTCGCTTGCCGAGGTTTCCCCGACCGCCATCCAGCCCGATGACTCCCCATATGTGCTCAACACCTCAATCTCATCCCCTCCGCTGGCCGAAACCGACACGCTCAATGCCCGCGTCTACAGCGGTGGCAAACTACTCCTGGAGAGCGACTGCCTCACTGATTTCGAATCACCTGAGGAATACGTCGGTTCCAGCTCCCTGGGTTGCGTCATTTTTGTGCCTTATAACTACGCCCATGCCCAGGACTACGAGGTGTACGTGGTCCTGGACAGCGGCGGCAAGGAATTCCTGGCCGGCCCCATAGCGCTGTCAGCGGACTGGTCGCTATATGAGGAGAACTTCTGGGGCTTCTCTTCCACCCTGGTAATCATCCTGATAGGGGTGTTCGTGCTCATCCTGCTGCCCCTGACCGCCCTCGCCGCCTACTTGACCGCACACACCAAGCACATCTCCATCTTCCCGGATGAATATTCCCTCAGCTCCCTCGCGATTCCCCTGTCCGGTACGCGCACCCTGCTCCAGAACTTCAATGCGTTCATACTATCGCCGTATTTCTGGTTCCTTGAAGCGGCAGGCATAGCCATCATGCTGCTCTACATGTCCGTGGCCGTGGAGATATGGAAATCCGAGACCGCGTTCGTGGCCTTTATCTTCTCAGGCCTCATGGCGTTCACCATCCCTTACCTATGGTGCCTCATACTCTGGTATGCTGATTTCAGGGAACGCGAACCGCTCCGCATCCTGGTGACGCTCTTCTTGTGGGGGGTGCTTGCAGGGCTCATGGCCATCGGCTTAAACAGCATAGCCGGGGCCCTATTCGGCCTCGCGGGCCTCGGCTTCATAAGCACGTTCATGCTCGCTCCGCCCCTGGAGGAGTTCTACAAGGGGTGCGGCCTCTGTCTGCTCTCAGAGCACCATGAATACGATTCAATAGAGGATGGCATCCTGTTCGGTTTTGTCATAGGCATGGGGTTCTCGTTCATAGAGAACTGGATATACATGCTCTCCAACCCCATGGGCACGAGCATCCTGGGCTGGCTCGGTTTATTCATGCTCCGCGCCGTAATGTTCTCGGCCAATCACGGGTTCTACACAGCATTGACCGGTGCCGTAATAGGCTGGTTGGTGGAACGCTGCTTCCCGGCGCCGGCCCTGGGTCTCATCATCGGGGTGCCAATAGCCGCATTCTTCCATGCGATGCATAACTCGGGCGAGATGCTGATATCGTTCCTTGGGATCGGCGGCGTCCTGCTCTACTGCTGCCTGCTCATCCCGCTTTTCGACTATGGAGGTGTGGTCGGGCTCCTGGTCCTGTTCGCCTATGTCATCCTGAGGAAAAAGAAGGCTAGCGGAATCCCCCGCCGCCAGAAGAGCCGTGGCTGAAACCGCCGCCCCCTCCCGAGCTCCACCCCCCTGAAGAGTGCGAAGAGAAGCCGCCATGGCTGCTGCTCACAGGGCCGTGGCGGTTGCCATAATGCCTCAGGTTGTGCAGCGCCCATGCGGAGTGGTAGAAGTGCCGTGATGACATCCTGACCTCCTCAAGGCGCTCCAGCCTCTTGCTCGTAAGGGCGTCGAGCTCTGACATGTGGGCCTTAACCTTGTCTGCCATGCCCAGCGCAGCGGCATAGACCAGTATCTCGCCCCAGATGACCGCTGACGAGGGCGGGTATTCCTTCAGCCTGCTGGCCTTCACAGCGCGGCCGAAAGCGTCCCATCTGCCGAACTGCTCACGCATGGCGGCCGGATAGGATGGCTTCAGGTAGCTCATGGCCGCGTATATCATGGACGGGAAGAACAATATGATGCCCAGCCCGGTGCCGATGACCTCGAGATAATTGCCAGCGGCCGCGTATTTGCTCATGAAACCCATGGTGATGAATATGGCCGCGCAGGAGGCGATGAGCCCGAAAATGGCGATGCCACCCAATCCTGCCGTTTTGCTTTGGGCGCTGTTCCTGTATTTCCAAAGGTCCTTGGCCTTCAGTATCTTCTCTGTCTCGCTGTTGAATGCCTCCACGCCCTTCGATATCTCGTTCTTCTCGGCATCCTCCTTGGACTTCACAACATCGAAATCCGCAGCCATCTGGTCCAAATCGACCTCTTTCCGGCCTCCGCTGAAAAGCATGTCTATTATCGCATTGTCATAGGGCTTAGGGGTCTCAGGTCTCTTCTTCAGCATGAGTATGGTCCTTTCCTTTTTCAGCTCTGCAGACGTGCTCTTCTCCTTTTCCAGCTCCACGATGTCTATGCAATTCCTGCTGATGAGGTCCAGTATGGCCGCGGCCAGCGCATCAGCCTCGGAAAGGTTGTTGGTGACCAGCACCCTGACCGCAGCCGGTTCTTCCTTGTCCGGAGGCAGTATGTTCTCAGGGTATTTGGGTTGCTTCAGGTCCTTCATCAGGTAGGAAAGCGCTATCAGCAATGCGATGATGCCTGCAGGCAGGCAGCACAGCGTGGATGAGCCGAGCTCCTCCGCAGCCACCACTGTCTTGGAACCGTAGGCCTTCCTCTCGTCCTGCAGTATCTGGAGCGCAGAGCCGTTCACCCTGTTCGATGTCTGGAGCGCCGCCTTATCATAGAGGTAGCAGCCGCCTACGTAGTTGCCGGACGGCACATTGGCCATCTCTATGACGACCGAAAGGTCGTCTATGTAGGCATTACCGCTCTTGGCGGAATACACCTCAAAATGCATGTCCTTGCCCCTGGCCTCCTCAGGCAGGGTCATGCGTGATTTGAAAACGTCGGCGGCCACAGGCCAGTTGGCCCCGTAGTGCTCGAAACAGACCTTGGCGAAGTCGTCATAAAGCTGGGCCCGGCCCTTCAGGATGTAGGTGAGCTCCACCTCGTTCTTCCCCTGGTACGTCTTCTTCCAGACTATCTCGGCGTTGTCGCCATTCATCTGCTTTGCATATTGCACACCCTGGCCATTCACCTTGACCGACTGCACGTCTATGTTGCCCAAAGAGCCGAAATCCTCCTTCCTGATGGAGCGGAAGCCCTCGTTGTAAGCCTTCTCAAGCGTGAAATTGATGTCCTCATAGACCTGGATATCGCCGTTCTTCATGACCGTGGCGTGCGTGTAGTAGGAGTCTATCGAGAAAGCGGTTGCCAAGGGCAGGACTGAAATCAGCAGAAGCGCGCAGATGATGGCCTTCATGATGTGGTTAGACACGGCAAGAATTTAAACACGCGCGGAGTCCAAGGCACCACTCATCTTCTTCTGAAGAACGCGCCCACACCAATGAGCCCGATAATCACCGCACCACCGCAGCAACCACCTCCGTTCGAAGAGGTCCCGCCTGAGTAATCATCTCCTGAGCCAGACCTCAATGAGCCGTCGCTGTTGTAGGTCGCATCGCAGGAGAGGTAGGTATCCATGCAGGAACCGCAGGCGTCTTGTATCGTGCTGTCCGGGACTGAATTGACGTCATAAATACAGTCGTCTTCGGTATCGCTCCATTCGCCTCCAGGAACGTAATCGCAGCAGTCCATGAAGCAGGACCTCACCTGCTGGTTGCAGTAGGCATTAGGAAGGGTGCCAGAGCCTGCGAAAGACAGGGCGGCAAAGGTGAATACCAAAGCCGTAATCAACAATATGTTTTTCATGAAGCTGGATAGCCCGGCAATCATTATAACTTCGGTGGTCGTGTCCAGAAGCGCCACGGCAGCCAAAAGCGTATATTCCAGGTTATCTGCCCGGCGGTTTCCTTACCAGGAGCCACCATGCCGCAGCTGCAATGCCAAACACTATCACGATGCCAGCGATGATGGCTATGGGGTCCAGTCCCTCAATTCTCTCCTGCGGAGGGGTACCCCCAGCATCTGTCCTGTTTTCCTGTGGCGGCGGCTCCCTGGCCTCAACACCACCATAACCTACGCAGCCACTGTCGTTATTTCCCTCGCAGAATGCCTCGATATATGGCAGGACATCGAGCGTATCCAATGTCTCGTTCGTCGCATCATCCACTATCTCGACGAATGTCATGCCCGGCAAAACCGGCAGGACGATGCTCAGCTCGGATTCGTTACCGACCACCATGCCCTGCTCGAAATCGCTCACATTGGAAAGCCGGTACATGCGCGGGTCGTCTATGTAGAACGCAAGCGTTCCGTTGGAGGTGTTCGCCCGCACGCGGTATCCGCCAAATTTGCCGAAATGGTTCGGCGGCTCGTTGTAGGTGATATTGACGGAACGGTGGATGATGCTAACATTCCCCTTTCCACCTCCCCCGTCGCTGTCGTTCTTGGTTCCGGCGAATACGTAGTCCGCGACAATGACGACCTTGCCCACCTTGGACGGGTCCTGGATCTTCATCGGCTCGCAGGATGGCATGGAAACCAGCTTCGCCTCCACGCGTCCGCTACAGTCCTTGCCGAACACATTGCCGTTCAGCATGGTGCAGTTCTCGGGGTCAGACTTCCACCATCCGTTGCCGTTGTTCGCGCAGCACTCACCCACCCCATAACCGCGCCAGTTGCACCAGTTCGGGGAGATGGTCGTGAGCTCTGATTTGAACACATTCCGTGCTTTCCAGTAGTCCACATAGACCTGCGGGCAATTATCAGAGCTTGTCTGGACGCAGGAGCTTTCCGGCATCCCGTACTTCTTCGCCCATGCTTTGCAGTCACATTCGTCCGGGTCCCAGCCCTTGGATTTGTAGTAGTTCCTGCATGTGGCGATGGAAGTCGCCGGGCCCGGCCAGCATCTCGTCTCAGGGCAGTAGTTCAGGCAGGTCGAAGGGCTTGCCGAACCGGCCTGGCAGCCCGCCTTGGAATCGAAGACGTTGGGGTATGGTGCGTCCGGCTGCCAGTAGCCCCCGTCACAGCAGTATTCGTCAGCCATCCCGAATATGGAATGCCCTGTCTCATGGACTGCTGTCTTCGGGTCGTTGGCCGGAAGCGAGAACACACCTGATGCGCACGCCCGCTTTCCGCTTTTGAAGACTATGGCCGTGGCATCAGCGAACGCGCAATCCACCTTCTCCTGGGGTGGCAAATCCCAGGCAGCGCAGACCTCCTTATATTCGCCGGCTTGGGGGTAATAATAGAAATTGAACTTGCACCTGGAATCATTGAACTCACCGGTCTTCAGGTAGCCCCAGTTTATGATGTTGTCCACGTCGTTCAGGAAGGCATTCATATCGCCGTAGTAATCCTTGTCAGGGACAAAGACGATGTCTATCTTGGCCGACGGGTTGCCGCTGTAAAGTATGGGTATGCATGCCGGGCAGGTGCCGCCGCATATACCGCCGCAGTCAGCCCCTGTCTCGTTCTCCCCTTTGTAATTGTCATCGCAATCACAAGCGTTCCCCAGGCCATCGCCATCTATATCGCCCTGCTTCCAGTTTGATAAGTCCGGGCAGTTGTCGCAGATGTCTCCTGCCGAGTCGTGGTCGCTGTCCTCCTGGCCCGGGTTGTAGTTCTCAGGGCAGTTGTCGCACGCATCGCCTATCCCGTCATACTCCTGATAGCATGCCTGGCTTCCAGGCTCTCCGTTCTTGCCGGCGCCAGGGCATACTTCCCTGAAATCCGAATCCTTCTGCTCGGGATCAGAATTGTCAGGGCAGTCGTCGCACTCGTTTCCGACCCCATCATCATCCCAATCCGTCTGCTTCGGGTTCGCGATTTTCCGGCAGTTGTCGCAAGCGTCTCCAATGCCATCCCCATCAGTGTCATTCTGGTCTGCATTGCTTATCTCCATGCAGTTGTCGCACAGGTCTCCGATGCCGTCCCCATCTTCGTCATCCTGGTAGATGTTCTTCACAAGCTTGCAGTTGTCGCACACATCACCGAGACCGTCATCGTCCTGGTCTGTCTGATTCTTGTTTGCATCATTGGGGCAGTTGTCTTCAAAATCAAAGATACCGTCATGGTCCTTGTCAGGCAGCGATACGACCACCACCTCGCTCTCACCAGAGCCACCTATGGTATCCTCATAGGTCGCATAGTATTCGAATCCGTCCCCATAGGGCCCGCCGGTGAACTTGCACGTCTTGGTCTCGCATGCCTCCACCTGGTCCCCATCGACGTATATCCTTATCACTTTCAAAGGCACATCCAGGCCTGAATAGACGGCTGTTATGGTCACTTCGTCATCCGGGCCCGGGTGGCTGGGCGATATGGAAACCTTGAACACGTCATCTGCAGCGAACGCCGCCGCAGCGAACACCAGGATGGTCAAAATCGAAAATAAGGGTCTCATGGTATGATGCATAGCCGCCAAGTTTTTAATCTGCGCATGTTTATCCAGAAGCAGGAGGTATCTTGATGAAGTATATAGCTGAATTCTTCGGGACATTTACGCTGGCATTGGCCGTGCTGCTTTCTCTGGCGTTCAATGCGCCGGTGGCCACCCCTCTGCTGGCCGCGCTTACACTGGGCCTTTTCGTGTACACCACCGGACATATTTCCGGCACGCACATCAACCCGGCTGTCACGGTCGGCATCTTCACACTGGGGAAGATAAAGCCGGTCGAAGCGGTTGGTTATATCGTGGCGCAGATGCTCGGCGGCGTCGCAGCATACCTGCTCGCATTCAACGTGCTTGGCCTGGCCCCCCTGGGACCCCTGGGCGCGTCCATGACAATCTTCGTGGCAGAGGCTATCGGAATGGCCCTCTTCACGTTCGGAATCGCGGCAGCGGTCTATGGCCGGGTGCCTGCGGGCTTCTCCGGGGTCGTGGTCGGCGGCTCGCTTCTGCTGGGCATCGCACTGGCTGTCGGCGCAGGCTCAGGAGGCGTGCTCAATCCGGCAGTGGCGCTGGCACTGGGTTCCTTCAATGTCGCCTATCTCGGCGGGCAGCTGGTCGGTTCCATAGTCGGTTTCCAGCTCTACCGGATGATTTCAGGCGGCGAGGCCGAACCTGCAAAGAAGGAAGCGGCGCCTGCGAAGAAGAAATGAGTATGTATCTGTGGGGCGGAAGCCCCCTCATTTTTCTTTTCCATATTCTGCCAGTCTGGATTCACCAGACATACGGTAGCAGGCGGTACCTCGTCTTCTTACAATATTCAATGTAGCCTGGCAGCTCCCGCCTCAGGACCTCCTCTTCGTTCAGGATGCGGTAGATGAATATGGGGATGATAAACAGGAATGGTGGGAGCGCCCAGTACGAACCAAGCGCTATCGGGGTTGCCACATACATGATTATCGCGCCGAAGTACATCGGATGCCGCATGATGGCGTACGGCCCGGTGGTCACGACTTTCTGACCTTTTTCCACCTGCACCGTCCTCCCCGCCCAGCTGTTCTCCTTGAAGACCAGGAATATGAACATGTAGCTCAGGAAAACGAGCGCGTCAGCCGCAACAACGAGTTCGAATGGCACATCCGACCATCCGAAAAGATGGTCAAGCCCGGGAATCAGGAATCCAGCGATGAAAATCAACGTGCCGAACTTTATGATGAGCTGCTGCTTTGTCTCCTTCTCCCTTGTCCTGAGGCGCCGCTCCAGGAATGCCGGGTCGTTTATCATGAAGTAGGTGATGACGATGGCCGCTGGCAAGAGCACCACTGCCATGTAGAGCCAGGCCTGCCAATAATCCAGCGTGCCCGCAGGCACAAAAAGGAAAAGCGCGATGGCGACTGTCGCTGCCAAAAATAAAAGCAGGAATCTTACCACCACTGGCAGTGCGGTCATGGTTGCACCCTACCTCCTTACGGCGAAAGTCGCGCACGCAAGTGCGAGCAGGATGGCCGCAGAACTGCATCCCTCTTCACCGTTGGAACCGCCGTTCGTACTGCCCGAACCAGGAACTTGGCCAAGGCTCTGGCCCCCGGCTGACCCGGTCCCACTTTCCACGCATGTGTTTCCGCCTGGCACATAGCCTGACTTGCACACGCATGAGTCGGTCGGCTCATCATATTGGGCGTTCCTTTCATCGCAGTAATTGTACACGCTGTTGGGCACACACTGGTGGATGTATGTATTGAGGAACGTGGAGTCTGAAGGGCAGTAGCATCCGTTCGTCATGCTGTCAGCCTTCGCATACACCCCCAGCTCCTTGGTGCAGTTGTTCTCCTTCCCTGGGTTGCTGGGTATCGTGGTAGTGTCGTCGGGTGGGTACTGCGCGTCGCAGCTCTTCTTCTTTTCAGCCACGCAGCAGGTTATCTCGTTGTTGGCGCAGGTTATCCACGCAGCGTTCTCGACCCTGAAGCATGCGTCGTACGTGCCGCTCGCATCGGGCCTGCAATTGGCAGCGGCTGCATCGGCCTGGTCTATGCAGCTGCTGTACTGGTATGCGCATGTACCGCTGCACCCCATTGTCTTGGTTGCTATGCTTCCGGACGGGTTCTGCGCAGCATTATGCGCGTGAAGCGTTGCGGCTTCGCTATCAACCGCCGCATAGCACTCGGAGCGCGATGTCGTGGTCGCGAAGGACAAAGATACCAATACCAGAGTCAGGAAAACCGCGAGGTGTCTCATGATGGGGGTTTGGCTCGCCATCTTTATTATAATTTCGCATTCCTGGCGTTTATCCCATCGCTTTCAACAGCCAGGTCGTGGCCTCGAGATAGGTCTCAGGCGGCGCAAGGGCGTGCCCGCCCTCGAACTCGATCCAATGCGTTCTCCAGCCCAGGGCCTCGAGATACCCTTTGTCCTCTTTCATGACATCGTAGTTGAAATCCGTCTCACTTGCCAGGAACACGACCAGCTTGCCGTGGGGGAAGCCACCGTCTTTCATCTCGGGCATTATCTTGCCGCAGTTCGTTATCACGCCCCTCACGCGCTCAGGGTAGTAATAGGCGGCGATATAAGAGGCCTGCCCGCCGCCCGACATGCCGCCGAAGATGATGCGCCTCTCATCCACCGGCAGGGTTGCGACAGCATCGTCCATGAGCTTGTCATAGCCAGGGAACACGTCAGCAGCGGTAAGGCCGTTCTGCGATTCCTTGGAAGCCACTATGACGACCGAAAGGTTGTCCGCCGTGGGCCTAAGGACGGAAATCATGGAGTCTGCATCCGCCTCGGGCGATAGGGCAGCAAGCATCGGCACGCGTTCGCCGGTCCGTACCTGCGCCGGGATGTACGCGATATATCCCTCTGTTTCCGTCATCAGGCATGTACCTTCGGGCGCGGCAGCCTTGGCATCAGAGAAGGGGCCGTTGAAATAGAAGCATTCATCCCGGGCTTCCTGGCCAATACAACCAAAAAACAACACTGCCGAAACCAGGGCGATTACGGACAACCATTGCCAACCCATGCCCTTCTAAGACAGGCAATGTTAAAATCATGGCTGGGTGCCTGTTTCCGGCAGATGAATTCCTGGTTTTTGGCCAAACCTTTTTAGGAAAAAGGTTTGTCAGACCGTACGTCGGCGAGGTTTTGTCAGGGGTTGCGCTCGTTGAGCATATACGTGGAACTTGATGGAAATCAGCTACCAAACAGAGGCATTATATCCACATTTCTTCCTATTCTTTCATGCAGCAACGCCATCTTATCATCTTTTCAATCATGGTCATATGCGCTATTTTTCTTTGCGGATGCGAACACCAAGGTGCTGCCCAAGGCATGAAGGCTCTTGAAAAGGGCGACATCACGATGTGCAACAGCATGAAAGAGCAAACCGAAGTGAAGGAGTGCTACTACACATTCGCGGATGGGAAGAACGACCCCAATTATTGCCTTAAGGCGCCCGATCCCGCCGCTTGTGTTTCTGATTATGCCGGCAAGCGCCAGCAGATGAGCCCGTGCGACGTCCTCAAGGACCCGGTGCAGAAATACTCCTGTATCGCAAGGGTGGCTGGGGACCAGACCGGCCGCTCGATTGAGGAGATAATCGCTGATTTCAATACACGGGGGGCTTCCAAGATGTGCCTTGCCAAATGCGAAAAGACAGAGTCGAGCTGCAAGCTGAACTGCGACCTGAAAAAGAAAGTGCTTGAACCCTATGAGCAAAATGGCATGATCGTCGTCCCTGTTGATACAGCGTGGGTTGAATGCTCCAATTCCTGCACAGATGGGTACAAAATCTGCAGGGAAGACTGCCTGAGCGGAAACAACGGCAAGGACCCGAATTTCAATTGATCCAGATCCCCCACCGGCAGATTTCAGGTCAATATTTTGTCAGACCGCACGTTGGCAAGGTTTTGTTAACGGTTGTGCTCATTGAGTGGGCGCTTACCAGGGGTTTCTTGTGGTCGTATTCCTATTCAGGAGAATGCGGAGGTTCCGTGTATTGCATTCCACCGTGCGCCATAGAAAGCCCTTCCAGCGCATCATGGTAGAACGCCCTGACCCTAAGGGACTTTTCAAGCAGTCTCCTAGCTTCAGTTCGTGTGCTGCTATCGCATTTTTTATCCCCGAGCACGTTCCCAACAAGAGCTATGGTTGGTCTTAGAAAATTATACTCAGCATCGTTATGCAAAATGTCAAAATAAAGGGGTGAATAACGCGTAACCCCCATTACATTATTAAGTACAAGCACTGCCCCGCATTCTCGTTGTCTTTCGTTGCTTAAAAGCGCTTTATTCAGAAGCGCAGCGGCCCTCGCCTTGTTGGGCAAGTCCAAATGATTGAAAATGTCGTAACCCAGCATCCCACCTGAGACTTGGGGGGTTTCAGAAAAAATACGTTCCATGACTGTTTCTGGTAGGTCCCCGCGTTTTTTTGCAGCATATTTTAGCGTAATCTGCGCCGAAGCACTTATACTGCCAAAAGTTATCGGTAGTGCACTGAAGAACGCCCTGGCGACTTCCTCCACGACATCATTCCTGCATATTGCTTCTACCAAAGCAGGTTTACGAAATTCTATCACCGCTCTGCGTTTGGCATGGTTATCGATTCCACAGAGGTCGTGCAGTAAAATGTCAGCCTTGCTGAGCGTCGTATTATTTCCAACCATCTAACAGTTGTGGCCTCAAACTCCTTTTAAATGTTTCTTTTGGCGTATTTTTATGTAGTCAGACCGCACGTCAATCGTCATCGCGGGTTTCCGTGGCCGGGATTGCTCCCTGGCCCCTGAAGCGTTGACACGCAACCGGGGCACTGGCTTAGGGAAACAGCTCAGTGATCACCTTAGTCATCATCCATAAAAATATCACAGGTGATGTATTTAATCAGATACGTCGTTCAATCAGGAGCGTTAACCCATGCTTGACTGGAGCATAATCCTAGCAGCCGCCTCAGGGCTGATACTGTTCCTCTACGGGATGGAGCAGTTCAGCAGGGAGATCCAGAAGGTGGCAGGGGAGAGCTTCCGTGCGTTCCTCAAGAGGGCCACGAAAAGCACCCCCCGCGCGGTCATCCTCGGCTGCGTAGTCACCGCAATCATCCAGTCAAGCACAGCAGTGACGCTCATAACCCTCGGCCTTGTGGAATCGGGAATCCTGTCGTTCACCCAGAGCCTCGGCATAATCCTGGGCGCAGGCATAGGCACGACCATCACGGCCCAGCTTGTCGCGTTCAAATTCACTGCTTTGGGGTCGGTGTTCATCCCACTTGGCTTCGCCATCGGCCTTTTCGGAGGGCGGTTCTCATTCATCGGCAAGGCGGTGTTCTATTTCGGGCTTGTTTTCTTCGGCATCAGCCTGGTGTCCATGGCTACGGCTCCGCTCCAGGAAGACCCGGCCGTCATCTCGCTGATATCCAACCTGTCCAGCGTCCCGCTGGCCATACTCGCCGGCTTCATAATCACCAACCTGTTCCAGTCGAGCTCGCTGTTCACCGGGCTTGTGGTGATGTTCGCAGGCAGCGGTTTCCTGACGATAGACATGGCGATACCCCTCGTCCTGGGCTCGAACATCGGCACCATAACACCGCTGCTGGCCTCTGGGAACATGGGCCTTTTCGCGAAAAGGACCTCGGTCGCGCAGTTCCTCTTCAACCTCGGCGGCGTGCTCATCGTCCTCCCGTTCCTGCCAGGTTTCACCTCCCTCATAATATCCCTGGGCGGAACCACTGCCCAGCAGGCGGCCAATGCCCACACCGTGTTCAACGTCATCACGACCGTTGTTTTCCTGCTAGTCCTCCATCCCTTCGAGCGTTTCATAATGCGCATCGTTCCCGGGAAGGAGGAGGAGATTCTTTTCCATACCAAGGTGCTCAACGACGTGCTTCCGGACGATAACCAGAAGGCGTTCGGGCAGCTGGAGGAGGAGCTGGACCATCTGATGATGCACACCTCAAAAGCCGTTGAAGACTCCTCGGGCATGTTCCCGGTTCCTGATAAAGACACCTTCAACCGGCTGCGGAAGCGCGAGGCGCTCAATGATTTCATAGATGAGAAGATAGAGAAGGCCGCCCTGGAGCTTTCAATGCGGGATCTCAAGGAGAAGGAAATCGCCCGCACGGTCCTTATCATCAGGATGTCCAATGCCATGGAGCAGCTGGCTGACATCTGCGTGAACCTTGGGTATGTAGTGAACTCCATGGCGAAATGGGGCCGTTTGTCGGATGACGCGCTTGCCGAACTGGATACGCTCTACAAAGGGGTCGGAGAGGACCTTCGGCTCATAAGGAAGGGATTCCCGCGCGTATCCGATGCGACCGTGGTGTCGATGCGCCAGAATGACATATCCATACGGGAGAGCATAAACACCGTCTACTCCAGGCACATGAAGCGGCTGAAGGGCCGCACACCATACGCCGCAGGCGCGTTCGTGAAGGTGATTTCCCGCCTGGAAGCCGCCCATGCGAAGCTGCGGGAGATAAGGAAGCTCTGCGAGCTGTACGGGAAGCTCTGAACAATGGGCCTTGGCCGCACAAGTAATGGGATTAATTTAATTCGCCTCCAATTACCCTCCGATGATAACGTCCATCCGTCTTCTCAACTGGCGCTCGCATGCCGATACAAGACTGGAGTTCCGCCAGGGCACCAACCTCCTTGTCGGAATCATGGGTGCTGGGAAGTCGAGCATATTGGAAGGCATCTCTTTCGCGCTTTTCGGTACATTCCCTGCCTTGGAGCGGAGGAAGCTCAAGCTGGAGAACATCATCCGGCTCAACGAGCCCAAAGCAACTGTCATCCTGGAGTTCGAATGGGATGGTGCAACCTACCGCACTGAGCGCTCCATCGAGCGCTCAAGGAAGGGCACATCCTCCTCAGCAGAATTCTACCGCGGCAGTACCCTCATCGAGCAGGGCCCTGTCGCTGTCACATCAGCCATATCCTCTCTCATGGCCCTTGATTACGACCTCTTCACCCGCGCCATCTACGCAGAGCAGAACAATCTGGACTATTTCCTCAACCTGGACCCGCGGAAAAGGAAAGAGGAGATAGACACCCTCCTGGGGCTGGACAAGTTCGAGACCGCCAGGGCCAACGTCGTCATGGTCGCCAACAGAATCCGCGCCAAACGCGACACGCTCAGCGAGCGATTCAGCAAGGAAAAGCTCTCCGGCCTTGAGGCAAAGGAGAAATCCCAGGCAGAAGAGGCTACAGAGGCAGAAGCCCGCCTGAAGGAAGCGGTCCTTGAATACGAAAGGCAGGCGAAGCAGGTCCAGGGCCTCTCCTCGCGCCTGGAAGCCATGCGCAAAACCAGGGAGCAGTACGAACGATTGGACAAGGAGGCCATCCGCCTGTCTACGCAGCAGGAGTCTCTTAGGAAAGAGCTGGAGGGCAAGGTGGTGGACGAAACAAGTCTCCATGAGCTGGAAACCCGCCTCAAATCCATTACAGAGGAGCGTTCCGCGCTCAACTCCTCCATGAAAACAACAGAGGAGCAGGCGTCTGCCCTTTCCAAGGAGGCTGGCTCAGTGGATGCCAAGCTGAAGGCAGCAGCCGAATCCTTGGCCAAGCTCGCAACCTCACGCACAGAACTCGCCTCGCTTCTCTCAGGCCAAACATCAGAATGGCTGGCAAAACAGCAAAAGGAGGCTGAGCAGTCCCTCCTCTCGCTTGAATCCGAGCGCAAATCCCTAGAGCGGGAGCTCATGGAGCTGAATGAAGCGGTCCAGCGCCTGAAGCCCGGACTTTCCGAATGCCCGCTATGCTCGGCCAAACTCACAGAGGATGGTATCACACATGTGAAATCAGAAAAGGAAACCGCCACAAAGGCCAAAAAAACCCGCGTGGCCGAGATCTCCGGCCTCATAATAACCTCAAAGAAAGCCAATGAGGACCTCACTGCACGCGCAAGGAAGGTCTCCCTGCTATCTGAAAAAATCATGGGTATGGAGGCCGAAGCCAAGGCTGCAGAGGGCCTACAGCCAAGAAAGGCCGTTTTGGAGGCAGATATGGGCAAGGTGCGGACTGCGCGGGACGAAGCGAGGAAAAAAGCTGAAATGCTTTCAGAATCCATCGAGAAGTTGAAGGTAGATGCGAGCACTGCCCGCACGCTGGTCTCCAAGAAAGCCGAACTCGGGAGCATCACCAAAAACCTTGCCTCGATAAGGGAGCAGCTCGTCCAGACCCGGTTCGACGAAAAGGGTTTCGAGGAGCTCCGTTCAGCAGCCGAGGCGGCCAGGCTGGACGCCGAACGCTCCCTCTCAACAAAGCGCTCGCTGGAGAACCAGCTCAAATCTTCCTCAGACGTCCTGAAGCTCGTCAGGGAGGAAATATCCTCCCTGCGCTCGCTTGAGAGGGGCATCACAGAACTGGCCCAGCTTGAGGAGCAGCTCATAATCTATAAGAATGCCCTTCTGGAGACCCAGGCCAGCCTCCGCCTTGGCCTCGCAGAGGCCATAAACACGGCCATGAACGAGATCTGGGGCATGTTCTATCCCTACCGCAACTACCATTCCCTGCGCCTGGGGGTAAGCGAGAAGGACTATGTCTTCGAGGTCAATGACGGTTCTGTTTGGAAGGGATTGGAAACTGTCGCCAGCGGAGGCGAGCGTGCCAGCGCAGCCCTCGCATTAAGGATAGCCCTGGCCATGGTCCTGACCCCCAAACTCAGCTGGCTCATACTGGACGAACCGACCCACAACCTGGATTCAGAAGCCGTGGGCATGCTCTCCTCGGCATTGCAATCCAAGGTGCCGGAAGTAGTGAAACAGACCTTCGTCATAACGCACGACGAGGCCTTCATGGGCTCGGATTTCGCCTCAAGCTATAGGTTGACCCGTGACAAAGAGAGGAACGGGGAGACAAGGACCGAGAGCGCCTAGCAATCCGAACCCGCTTCCGAATCAATCGAAACCCACCATCGCAAAACCCCGAACACAAAACTCAGAACGCTTGCGTGCGGGGGTGGGCGAAGTAGGATTTGGGTTGGTCGTGGTGGGTGGGGCTGGGTGTGGGTAAGTTGTGGCACGGTTTTTGTACAGAATCGCCGTTTCCGGGTTCCGCGTCTGGTGAGCGCGGTTCTGCCGCAGGATCTGTCTAGCTGTAGATTTCCTGCTCTATCCTGGCCGCCATATCGAGCTGGTCACCAGCCTTCTTGCCGGTCTTCTCCTGGTACCATTCCGAGCAGCCATCCTCGTTCTGGGCCGAATAATAAGCTATGGCGCAATAGACGTCCTCCCGCGAGGCCACGCCTATGGCGAACAGGTATTGGAGTATGCTCTTGAACTCATCTATGACGAACGACCTTTTCCTGGACACCCTCAGCTTCCTGAGGTCTGTGAACCTGACGTCATTATTCCCGAGAAGTATATTGTTCAGTGTGAACCTTCCTATAATCACATTAGTTGCATGGAGCTCGGATATCCTCTCGGCGATCATCTCGCAGAGCTTGCTCTTGGACTTCCGGTCAAGGCTGTCCACGTCAACATAGGCCACGCTTTCCTTGCTTATCCTCTTATCGAAAGCCCATACCGGGCCTTCCACCTTGGCCATGACGTACTCATGGCCCAACACCGTCCTGATATAGCCGATTACCGACTCAAGGGCGCCCTTTATCTTGCCATAGGCGTTGTAGAGGGCCTGGGCAATCTCCCTGACGCTCTTCCTGATTATGTACGTGGTGTTATTGTGCCTGAAGCAGATGCTGTCTGCGCCGTCCCTCGCTGCCACCTTGTAGAGGCCATCCAGATCCTCGCCCTTCCTGAAGTCTATCCTCTTGATCCTTATGCTCTCGTTCTTGGATTCCTTCCAATCATATTCCACACTGATGGTGTTGCCGCTTTCATGCTTTCTGGATGAGACTGGCACTTCCTTGGTGAACTCCGGCAAGTCATAGTCATCATGCTTGCTGGCATCTAAGGTATGGAGCACGTTTTCCGCCTCCTGTACGAATGAATACTCAGTCTTTTTCATATCCTTTCTCCTATGGACACTGGTCCTACGAATGTATATTTTATGCCACCATCTTTATTTAAACTTATGTCACACTATTCGTCAATCGCCGTATCAATCGGTTTCTATCCTCGGTGCCAGATAGTACACAACATGCGCGCCTTCGATGTCGTATTCGAGTCTGAGCGGCCGGTCGGTCTCCAGGTTGATTGTCACCACCGACGCAGCAGACGTAGCCTTCACCATGTCCTCCAGATACTGGAGAGGGAAGGTCGCTTTTGCCGCTGAATTGGAGTTGAGCTCGACCACATCAACACCGCCCTTGTCGAATTCGGCTTTCACGTCCCCGTTCTCGCCCCTGACATCCACTATGAACTGCTCTGGCGTCACCTGCAGCCTGACATGGGAGCTGATGAGCCGTGCGTCCTTGAGCGTCTCCTTGAGGGCATCCGCCTTTATCTTCGCGCTGTTCTTGAACTCTATCTTGGGCTCCTTCTGGATCCTGTCGCCGCTCTCTATGAGCGGGACCTTGAACGTCCTCTTGTGCTTGTCCCCGTAGAACTTGACCACCAGTCTGCCTTCCTCCAGTGAAAGCTCCGCCTTCTCGCCTTTCTTGCCCCTGGCCAGGACATTGGCGAGCTGGCTTATGTCCAATCCGAGCTTGATCTCCTCAGACACGTTGTACTCCAAGAAGGCGGCTTTCGGCATGGTGAACGACACCATGGATATCTGTGAGGGGTCCATAGCCTTCAGATGCAGGCCGTCGGCCTTTACCTCGAACTGGCCCTCCTCGACAAGACATACGATAGAATCAACAGCTGCCTTTAGCGCCGGTGCGTCCTGGATAACTAGTTTCATATCTCCACCTCTCAATCACGGATTCAGCGAAAAACAATATAATCCTATGTGGCCTGCCCGCGCCCGGTTTATTCTGTTACACGTATTTTAATTTTTTGACATCACAACCCCCTCTCAATGAGATCATTCAGCCGACTGCCAGAGTCAAAACCATCCCGTCCGCCGCCAGCCATGCAACCAGGAGCTGCCAACATATTCTCGCTCCGAGGCCTGCCAGAACCGGTCCGCAAGGACGAATACCTGGGCGAGACGAACCATAATGTGATTTCCCTTGCGCAGGGGCTTGTAGATGAGGGCAAACTCACATCCATAGTAACATTCGCGCAGCAATACCGCGACCTCTACCAATCCATGAAATTACGCGGCATACTCCGCCAGTTGCGGTTTTTTGAGGAAGCGCCGGTGCAGCCGGCGGTCCAGCTCCCCAAGCGCCTTCCGCTGGAAGACTTCACAATAACCACTGCCCGCAATCTGGAGCTCAGGGGCATGGAGATAACCGAGCAGCAGATGTACCGCCTCATCTGCTATGTCTGTTTCAATCTAGGCACCAAAAATGCCGCCCTCGGAACGGCATACAGCGACGACACGAGCATCAAGAACAAGATGCGCAAGAAGCTGAAGGGGGAGCCAAGCAGCGGAACGCTGTTCGAATCCTGCCTGCAGAAGATGCGTTCCTCCGGGGCGATAGTCGGGACAAGGAAGGCCAAGGGCTTCTCCATGATGACGATAAACGCCCGTCCGAAGGAAATAACCGATGATGCCATGCGGGAAGCTGTCAGCCAGGCAGTGGCAGAGCACAGGGCCCTTTTCAATGGCCAGTGAAGATGAGTGGCAACTCGGAAGCTACTCTTGTCATCATCAATCAGTCTGGGACGGTCTCCTCATTGTTGCCACAGGATTATTGCCAGGACCGCCTTTTAACCGTTATCTATAGGCGTCTGATTTGGGTTCCTTGCCTTTCTTTACCATCGGCGGCCTTAAAGGCGCCACTTTAGGTATGGATGCCCGTGACCGCATCAACAGGATAAGCGCGAACGTTATCAGGAGCACGCCCACACCGAATTCCCCGCTTCCCTTTATCCTCAGGAGGTCCGTGGTGAAATTGGCCACCCCGAGCAATACGAACATCACACCCAGTAAAAGCATGAAATCCCCGACCGCGGAGAGCGCCATGGCCCTCATCGCTGCCGCAGGGTCAACAGGGCCGGCCTGCGGCGGAGGCATCACGTTCACCACGTCTTCGTCGTCATCCATTCATTCCACCTTGTGCTGCCTCACTTTAACTCCGGCATCCTTGAGCAGCGTCATGGCCGACTCGCCCAGGGGGTAATCCACGTTATAGACGACCTCCTTGATTCCGGCATTGATTATCATCTTGGTGCAGAGCAGGCATGGCGAGAACGTGGTGTATATCACCGAGTCCTTGATGCTTATGCCGTGGTAGCTCGCCTGAACTATGGCATTCTCCTCCCCATGGCTGCACAGGCATTCATCAAGGTTCTTGCCTGACTCGCTGAAGTTGTTGCACCTTGGGCATCCGCCCTCGGAACAGTTCCTTGTCCCCCTCGGGGTGCCGTTGTATCCGGTGGAGATTATCCTCTTGTCCTTGACTATCACAGCCGCGACCTTCCTTTTCACGCAGTTGCTCCTTGATGCCACCACCTTGGCTATCCTCATGAAATATTCGTCCCAGCCAGGCCTGGAGAGCTTGAACTGGTCTGATATCTCGGCCAGTGCCAGGTCCAGCGCCTCGTAGAGCCCGTTCAGGTCCCCGTCGTTCACTATCGTCTTGCCTGCCATGGCGAACGTGGCCTTCAGGTTCTGCTTGGTCGTCTCGGCGTTCTCCATCTCCAGTTTCTCTATCTCAAGGAACGCGGTATAGGTCTGGGGGTCCTCCTCCCTTCTCCTCGCCTTGGTCCTCTCGAACCTGACCTTGTCCGGAGCCGTCACATAGAACAGGAAGAACCTGCCCAGCTTCCTGAGCTCCTCCACCTCGGCAGGGTTCCTGATGGAGTCTATGACGTAGTTCTTGTCGTTCTGGAGCTTCTGCGATATCTTCTTGCCGAGTATGCCCGGCCCGAATTCCTCGCGCAGCGCATTGCCCTTCTCTATGAGGTGCTCACGCGTTATCGCCTTGCCGGTGGCCTTCAGCTCCTCCCTTATAACGTCTGAAAGCGAATAGTAGTAGAAGCCCTTCTTCATCAGGTATTCGGCGACCGTGCTCTTGCCAGCGCAGTTCTCTCCTGTAAGCCCTATTATCATATAAACACCAGAAATCGTTCGCCAATATCTATCCTTTCCGGATTAAATATGTTGCAGTCCGGCCCATACGGGCTATCCCTTTCACTCTGCCGGACGGTTTTTTGCGCCTATGGAATCGAGCCGCTGCTCATGGGCCCATTGGAGCGCGTCCCTCATCTTCTCGTCACGGACCGGAGCGCTGGGAATAAGTGAAGCGGTATCTCTCTGCCGGTCCAGGTCTATGGCGCCCTGGCTTATCATACGGTCCCAGCATTTGCGGAATGTTTTGTAATCCAGTCCCTTCACCATGCGGAGTATGCCTGACTGGAGCTTGTGCACGGTGGTCTTCCTACCTCCGACATACTGGGTTCCAGCGCCAATCCCGAAGCATTCGGAGCATATCCTGCGGTACATTTCCCCGTCACTCAGCGCCTTCCCATTACCTCCGTTTCCACCCGCGGTTGGGATGCTGATTTCAGCTACGCCGTCTATCATCTCATTCTCGCTGATAAAGCGTAGTTTCGATACGATGCCCGCATCCAGGACGGACTGGTGCACTTCTTTGTCCACGAACCTGAGCTGTTCCATGGAGCTGAGCATGCCCTCATCTATGAGCAGCTGCGCATATTCAACAAGCTCCTCTCCGGTGAGCTCGACTTTTGCCGGGGTGTTTCCGTTATCCTTCCCGGTGCTCTCCCTGCCAGTCCGTTTCGCATCCTTGGCAGCCGTGACCGGCCCGGCAGGGCCTTCCTTGAGCGGGAGCTCCAGAATACGTTCTTTCCGTTTGCCTGTATCAGCTTTCGGACTAGCGCCTTCCTCCCTCAAGCGTCTACCGGATTGGCCGTTCATGTTGATGGAAGTGTTCACATGTCTTTAAAAAACCGCGCGCCACCTTTCACCATAAAAACATGCGCTGCGGCGAAGGCAATCCCAGCAATCACTATTTTCACAATCCTTGGCAGCTCCGGTACGACGCCGTAAAGCTTCGCCACGCCGCACATCGGTGCGAACCACGAGCTGAAGCCGTAAAAGTGGCCGGCAGCGAGCGAATAGAATATAACGAGCGATAGGAACAAAACAAACCCATTCCGTTTCGTGATTTTCTTGTTTATCACCAACACTACGAACGACCATAGCGATATCCACAGCACGCTCGCCACCACCGGTCCGATATAACCGCTCGATTCGAACACCCATCTCGCGAGCGGGTTGCCCTCGTTCGTGGGGTCGCCGAGCGTCCCCCTGGCGGTTATCGCGATGTCCAGGGTACCGAAGACAACCCACAGCGCTATCGGCAAGGCATAGGGCCGCAAAGGCACCTTCCAGCGCCCGTATGCCCATACCCAGAAAGCGACAGAAGCCGCGATGGCCAGGATGGTCAGCAGCTGGATGGAAAGCGCATCACCACTACCAAGCACGTTCTCATAATGGCACATAAAATCAGAAGCTTATGGTGAGCATACGCCTTATCTGCTCGAAAAGGGCCTTCTCCTCTTCATTCAGCATGGCGAGCCGCGTCTCCCATCCCCTTATCTCGTCCAATGTCATGTAGGTGTAGAGCACGTCGCCCTCGCTGACGTTCTTGCCGATGCTTATGCCCTCGCAGGATATGGCAAGCTGGTCCCCGGTGCCCGCCTCCTCGACCTTCTCCTTCTCGCGTTGTATCTCACGTATCTCGCCCACAACCTCTCCGGCTTTGTCCATCAGCCGGTAGCCCTTCCGCACCCTTCCGGCAAGCACCGAAACCCCGAATATGGCCGGCTTCGAAACCCGGAACACATACCCATCCAAAACCTTTATCCTGCCCGGCCAGGTGGCGTTCTCTATGGCCTCCTTCTTCATCTTATCCTTCTCGGTCTTCACCCATTCCCTGTAGTCGTCTATGAGCCGATAGATGATGTCGCTGTATATCACATGCGTATTGCTGCCCCTGCTCTCCTCCCAGGCCTCGTCCAGGATCTTGACATTGAAGCCCAGCACCACCTTCAGGAACCTGCTCTCCTCCCCACCCACTGAAGCTGCCATGACGTCCTTCCTGGTGATGTTGCCTACCGCCGCATCCTTGACCGGTATGTCCGCGTCCTTGAACAGATTCAGCAGGGCCTCCACAGAGCCCAGGCTGTCGGCCCTCAGCACCACGCCATCCTCACCGCTTCTGTGGAATATGACGCTTTTGAACTGGGCCTCGATGTCCTTGCTGTCGCTTTCGAAATCCTTGACTACTTCCAGCGGCGAGCCGGGTATGGCATCCTCCAGGCCCGGTGCGTATATCTTCACCCCTGCCGCCGCAGCCACCTCATCCAGGAACGTGAACTTCTCCTTGCCGCCCAGGTTCGGCTCGAGCAGCCCGCGTATCCTGGCGCTTTTCACCCCGTTGGCAGTCATGTAGGCGATTTCATCGTTCTTGCGCATCACACCGTCATACACTATGACGTCCAGGGTGGTGCCGAGCCCCTTCTCCTCCTTGACCTCTATTATGGTGCCCCTACCCCTTCCATTTTCATCTATCTCGAGCCGTTCGCCCAGGAACCTCTGGCTCAGGCCGCCTATCAGCACGAGCAGCTCGCTCAGCCCCTCCTTGGTCTTGGCGCTCATTGGAACTATGGCGACCTGCTTTGTGAAGTCCCGCACCCTGTCGAAGCGGTCGGTGTCGAACCCGTATTCAGAGGTCTTGCCCATGAGCCCGTATATCTTCTCTTCGAACCTCTCCTGTACGTGAGGGGGCTGCTGGTTCAGGGACTCCATGAAAGAAGTCGTTTTCACGCTCTTCCAGCCGCTGATGGAGTCTATCTTGTTGGCGGCTATCACGAATGGCGTCTTGTACTGCTTCAGTATCTTTACGCTCTCCACGGTCTGGGGCTGGAACCCCTGGTTGATGTCCACCACCAGCACGGCAAGGTCCGCCAGGCTGCCGCCCCGGTCCCTAAGATTGGTGAATGCCTCATGGCCAGGGGTGTCTATGAAAAGCAGGCCAGGTATGGTTATCTGGAGCTTCATCTTCTGGGCCAGGTCCTTGGCAAGCGAATCTATGCCGCTCCTTGGGACATAGCTGGCGCCTATCATCTGGGTTATGCCGCCGGCCTCCTTCTTGGCCACCGTAGTGCCCCTGATGGCATCCAGAATCGTGGTTTTGCCGTGGTCCACATGGCCTAATATGCATATGATGGGTGAGCGTTTGTGCCCCATGAGAATGCGCCTCTGACAGGTAGCAATCGTTCCCTAATTCTTTAATCGTTTCGTTTGCCCTGGGTTCCCTGAAAAACCATAAATAATAACATTTATAAACACTACGTGGCACAATAGTAGAGTGTGGTAATATGGCTAAATTCATGTCTAAACCAATAGATGGTGCGGCAGAGGCTGCCGGTTCCGCCCAAACCCCCCAGCGCAAGGTGGGCTGGCTGGAAGGCAGGAGAAGGCGCAAGGAAGCCCAGCACGTCGCTGAACTTGTGAACTCCGCTACCCTGTTCGACAATGGCACCAGCAGGGCAAAGGTCCAGGAAGCCATAGAGCTGTTCAAAAACCTGGAGCCCGAGTACAAGGAAGCCGCCATCCTCTCCATAGAACCCGCCCTTGCTTACCTCTCATCCTATACTTTCGAGAACGACATAAAACCGCGCCAGGTCCATATCATTGCGGACTTCATGGCCACAATCGCGCCATATCTGCCCAAAGACGCATCCGGAGAGCCGATTACAGAGCCATACGAGGGGGCTATGCATTCTCTTGCGCGCGTCACCGAGAATTATGACCCTGAAGGCGGCCATAAGGCATACCCTCACGTGGTGCAGGCATGCGTCGCTGCCCTCTGGGAATTCGGCTACCCGAGCTACCAGTTCTGGGCCACCCGCGCGCACGATTCTGTGACACAGGAAATGACCATCGCCAGGCTGCTCGATATGCCGCTCAAAGAAGGTCAGGACCCCCAAACGCACGGATGGCAACTCCTGAAGGAAAACGTGCGCGCCATCGGGCCGGCCATAATCAAATCATTCTCGGACAAGAAGATTGCGTTCCTGGAAAATGCCATCGCCACCGGAAAGCCCGCCGAGGTCGTCGCGGCCATGGATTGCCTATCGGTCGTCTATTGCGATGCTATGCCGAAACACCTCGACATGAGCAACCAAGGCATAAAGGATTTCTGGCAGGCCAAGGTGCGTGGCGAGAATGAGGAAGGGCCGCTCACGCAGCAGAAAGCCCTATCCATCCTGCTCGAAACCAAGGCAGAGGATGGCAAGCGGCTCGGGTGGTCTTTCCTAAGGGAGCAGCTCAGGCACATAATCATACCCATGGCCCTAAACACCTCCGAAGCCAAGTATCAGTTCCTTGCCCGCGCGGCCAGGAATGAGAACCCAGCCATAATGGAGGCCGCATTCAAGGTGGCAGCGTCCTCGGAATCCATACCAGCCGAAATGATCAAGACAGCCAAAGAAAGGAAGGCGAGCGCAGAAGATGAGCTCGGGGCGGCGGCAGCGGCCCGTGAAGGCCTGCTCGGCAAGCTCCGCTCTGCATTGGCAGCCCGCCACAACGATGCCACAAAGCGCCAGGAAGCGCGCGAGGCGATCCCTGCCATCCGCAAGACTGACGAGGACGCCACACCACACACAGAAGCGCTTTCAGCGGCATCGGAATTCCTCGACATGGTCAACCTGAGGAAAAGGATTTCAAAAGGCTCAACGGAGGGCCTTGAGAGCCTTGACCGCATGCTCACCATCTATGCAGCCGACCACGGCCAGAGGTTCTCCTATCTTTCGCCTTTCATCAGGCGCACCTATGACGCAGCCATGCAGGACATCCTGGGTGGCGATGAGACGAAACAGCTCCATGCGCTCAACGCGCTCTCGATTTTCGACGGCCGCCATGTGACTGCCGGCCCGGTCAGGAACGCGGTGAACCACGCGCTCGCCCAGCGCATCGACAAAGGGCCTGAGGCATGGAACGGCATCCTGGTATCCTATCTCGGTGCCATCACAGACCCCATAGTGACCGGCGATTCATCAAGGAAGATGGAATTCCTGATGGCCATGGCCGGCAGGGAAGATGCCAAGACGGTCCAGGCGGCTTTCAATGCCGTCCTATGGGTTGAAGGCGTTCCGGATGGTTTCAAGGCACTCGCGCAATCAATAAAGGCAGATGAAGGCAAGAACGTGCTCCATCCAATCACAGAGGATTTCCTGGACACAATGCGCCTAGTGGAGCTGGTGGGCATGGGCAATGGCGACCAGTTCACGGCTGCAACCGCGCTTGTGGATAAATACCGCTCAGGCAAGCGGGCCCTTGGCGCAATTCTTTACAGGACGGGTGCCGAGATGGTCGATGTGGTGGCAGAGCCGGGCGGTTCCACGGAAGAGGAGAAGAAAGCCCAGAGGGGCGCAGCCCTGGACATCGTCGTAGCTATCGCCAAAAGCGGCATAAGGCTCAATGACCAGGGCTCGGTCCTGCTGAATGCAGGCATCGAGGCAGTCAAGACGCTGCAGGCGCCGCCTGGAGCCACCGAAGAGGAGAAACAGGTCCAGAGGGAGAAGGCCTCCGATATCATCGGCGGTCTGGTCGCGGGCGGCATAAGCATCCCGGGTGTGAGGGTCGAGCTCCATAAACAAGGGTGATTGATATGAATGAAGACATAGATGAGATACTGAAGATGCTTTCAAGCAAGAGCGTGGTGGATAGGAAGCATGCCATAAAGGCCCTGAAGCCGCATATCCACGGCCCGCATGCGCATGTGCTGCGTCTTTCGCTCCATTACATATCCGAGCATGACCCGTCCTATACCGTGCGCAACCTAGCCAAGCAGGCCTTCTATATGGCCGGTGTGGAACCTCCACCTCATGACGCTGCCTGGGAGCGCGTCTATGCTTTTGAGGTTACCAGCATCGCAGAATGAGCGCCTGATATATTATCGGCCGCTGGCAGGCCGGAAGCCAAGGTATAAAAACAGTTTTCGGTCTAGTGTTCTGGGTTTTGATGGTTTTTCTTTCGGGCCCATAGTCGATTCCGCCTTTTGGGAAAAGGCGGCCCAAAACTTTTTGTAATGGGTAAGGCGACAACGGTTAAGACGCCTGCTTGACATGCAGGAGATGCGCGGTTCAATTCCGCGTGGGCCCACTAATATTTTTTCCTATTCCGCCCCGTGCACTTCTCCCGCAGACTTCCTGGGCGTCTCCCTGTAGTTCTTGGCGGCTTTCATGAACTCCACGAAAATCGGGCCAGGCGTCTCCAGCCTGCTCTTCAATTCTATATGCGGCTGTGTCGCCACCCCGAAGGAATCCTTCCATTCAGCTATCTCCACGATATTGTTCTTGGGATGGACTCCGGATATCACCAGTCCGTTCTCCTCGAGCTTCGCCACGTATTCCGGGTTCACTTCGTACCTGTGCCGGTGCCGCTCTGATATGATATCGCTCCCATAGGCCTTGTGCGCCACGGTTCCCTTCTTGAGGACGCACTCATAGGCGCCCAGCCTCATGGTCCCTCCCATCCGCGATATCTGCTGCTGCTCAGGCAGGAAATCAACGACCGGATATGGCGTCTTCTTGTTGAACTCCGTGGAATTGGCATCCGCCAGTCCGCAGACGTTCCTCGCATATTCCACTACCATGAGCTGCAACCCCAGGCAAAGCCCGACAAAAGGCACTTTGTTCTCCCTGGCGTACTTTATCGCCTTTATCTTGCCCTCTACCCCGCGCTCGCCGAACCCGCCAGGAACCACGATGCCGTCATAGGCTGAAAGCACCTCGGCAGCGTCATAGAGCTTCTCCAGGTCGCTGGCTTCTATCCACCCTATATCAAGCCCGCTGTTCACGGCAGCGGCTCCGTGTACCAGCGCCTCCCTCACGCTGATATATGCGTCCTTCACCGCAGTGTATTTCCCCACTATGGCTATCTTCAGCGGCTTCTCCTTGGGTTCGATTATCCTGCCAACCTTCTTGTGCCATTCCTTCAGGTCAGCGTCGATGCCCTCATCCAGGCCGAGCTTCCTGGCCAGCTGCTTGTACACGCCCTGCTTCTCAAGGACGAGCGGGAGCTCGTAGACCGTTGCCAGGTGCGGATCGTCGAACACCGCATCCTCAGGCACGTTGCAATAGATGCTTATCTTCTTCTTGGACTCATCAGCCAGATTCTCCTGCTCCCTGGTTATTATGATGTCCGGCTGGATACCCAGGCTCTGCAGCAGGCGGGTGGCCTGCTGCGTCGGCTTTGTCTTCTGCTCACCTATGCTCAGGCTGGGCACATAGGTCAGCTGGATGAAAATCATGTTGTCCTTCTCGAAATAGAGCTGGCGCATGGCCTCCAGGAAATAGCCGCTCTCAAGGTCCCCGACTGTGCCGCCCACCTCTATCAGTACGACGTCCGCATCGTTCTCCCTGCCTACCTTCTGCACCCATTCCTTTATCTCGCCGGTGAGGTGGGGCACGAACTGCACATCACGGCCCAGATATTCGCCCTTCCTCTCCTTGTCTATTATCTTCTGGAACAGCTTGCCGCCTGTTATCGAGCACCTGCCTGGCAGGGACTTGTTGAGGAACCTCTCATAGGTGCCGAAGTCCATATCCACCTCGGTGCCGTCATCCAGCACGAACACCTCGCCGTGCCTGAACGGGTTCATGGTCCCGCAGTCAACGTTGAGGTAGCCGTCGAACTTTATCGGCACGACCGTGTATCCGCGCGCCTCGAGCAGTTTCGCTACAGAAGAAGTCACTATCCCCTTGCCGAGCCCGGACATTATGGAACCGACAATCACTATGAACTTTGTCTTTTTTTCTGGCATAGGAAAGATTTTCCTGCAACTGTTTTTAAACTTAACAAAATTCAGATTCTATTGAGCGCTTCCTTTATCTTGTCTATGGACATGTTGGTCGCTATCATCGGTATGCGCTCCCTCTCGGATATCTTCATCGCGAGCTTGTCAACCCTTGTCGGGTCGATGTTGTGCAGGACCACCGCCGAGGGCTTTGAGGAGCTCACCCTCACGACCACGAACGGGCTCCGTCCTGTGCTCACACCGGTGAAGATGAACACCCTCTCGTTGACATTGCCATAGAGATTCTGGAAATATGAGAACGGCATGTCGAGTATGACCTTGATGCTGTCTATCAGCGTATAGCCGTATATCTTCTTGGTCTCAAGCAGATCCGCGTTGGTGAGCGCCTTGCCTTCTATCAGCCCCATGAAGTCCTTGAGGCTTATGGAGCGCGCGAACTCATGCACCTCGAAGTACTCGCTCACGGGCTTCTCCCTCTCCCTGAACTTCTGGGATATCTCGCCGCCCTTCAGCTGGTCTATGTCGAACAGCGCGTTCACGAACCGCTTTATCACACCGGTCCCGGGGGATTTCCTGCGGTTGCCCTCGTAGTCGCTTATGGTGGAGACGGTTATCCCGAGATGCTTGGCAAGTTCGACCTGCGAGATGCTGAATATCTCGCGCCATTTCCTCATGGTGGCTCCTGGGTCGTCCGAAAGCGATATCTCGCCAGCGATCTCCATCTTCACTTTTTCCATCGAGCACACCAAAAACTATCTTACCCTGCTTCCCCCCCATCCTAATCTCCAGCCGAATGTTTTTATTCATTTCGACTATCGCCATAATACACTTCGGCACTTCCATCAGACAGTGATTTTTAAAATAATTGCAATCAACAGAGATACATGCCCCTGAACATAGTCGCTGATTTCTTCAAACTGATCAACGTGCCGTTATTCGATGCGATGTCGGTCATCCTGGTGGTCTCGTTCATCGTGTGGGAAATCCCCCGCTCGGTCAAGGTCATCTCTGAAGATTACACCAAGGGCATCTATCCTGAAACTGGCCGTGTCGTGGACTTCTTCCTGTTTTTCTTAGGGTTGCTGTCGGTCATATACTTCATGCTCGGCAGGAACGCCACCAACATCGTCGCCTTCGTGAAGACGCCGGGTATAACCTCCTTCTTCCTGATACTCATGGTCACGCTCTCCCTCATCATAGTCCTGGCCTACTTCAAGCGCTTCTTCGGGAGGATGGACAGCCACAACTCTGTCACCGTTTTCCTGGTGCATTCGTTCCTTGACCTCATGCACACCCTTTTCCACATGGCCCTGGTCATCCTGCTTTCACCGGCCCTTGGCTACATAATCTTCAAAGGGCCCTGAGTTTTCATTATAAAGCTTTCTGTACTAATTTCTCTAAGGTGAAACAATGCCTCCTAAGAGAAAATCAAAAGAGAAAAAGCCGTCCAAATCATGCACGTGCGGCGACAACTGCCATGAGGAATCACACCTCCCGGGCCTTCTGCTCGCGGCATTCGGCGTGCTCGGCCTTCAAGCTAACTTCGACCTCATTGATGGCGCTGTATGGCTCAAGGCATGGCCGCTCTTCGTGGTGCTTATCGGAGTGGTGCTCATGGCCAAAGTGAGCATCTGCAGGTCCCGCTCCTGAATCAGCGGTCCTTCATATATTCTACAGCGTTCCTGAACAGCCTCAGCCCCATCGGCTCTTTCACTGTCCCTCTCACCCAGTAAGGGCAGTTCTCCACGATGTTGAACGCTTCGGGGTGCGGCATCATGCCGAAGAGCCGGCCGCTGCGGTCGCATATGCCGGCGATGTTCTCCACAGAGCCGTTCGGATTGTACGGATATCCGGCAATGGCGCCGTTCTCATCCACATACTGGAATACTATCTGATTGTTCTGCCCAAGCCCTTCCAACGTCGCCTTGTCTTTTGGTATGAACTTGCCTTCGCCATGCCTCACCGGCATGAGCGTGTACTCCAGCCCCTTCGTGAAGATGCATGGCGATGCCCTGTTGGCCTTGAGTATGACCCACCGGTCCTCGAAATGGCCTGAATCGTTGCCTATGAGGCTGACCTTCTGGCTGAAGTCCGGCTCAGGCAGGAGACCCATCTTCACCATCACCTGGAAGCCGTTGCATATGCCGAGCACGAGCTTATCAGCCTTCACGAACTGTTCTAGCGGTTCCCTCAGCCTGAACTTCATCTTGTTGCCGAACACCTTGCCCGAGCTGATGTCGTCGCCGAAGGAGAAGCCGCCCGGTATCATGAGCATGTTGTAATCCTCCAGCACCTTCGGGTTCCCAAGCACCTTGTTGAGATGGAGGATGTCTGCCCTGCCGCCGCTCTTCTCGATGGCGTACTTGCTCTCGTTCTCGCAGTTGATGCCATAGCCGTAGAGGAGAAGGGCCTTGAGCGTCATGGTGATTGATTGCAATGAAAGAATAAAAAATATGCCTAGACCTTCCGCAGCCCCCTTATGCCTTCATATTTCGTCACAGTAGTGCGGTCCGATGCCTTATAGTATAGGAACGCATCGTTCGCCATGCATATGGCCGCCGTGAGCATACTGTCGGTCATCCTGCCGCTCCCCTTCTCCCTCAGGTCCAGGGCTATCTTGTTGGCGAACTGGGCCGCCTTCTTGTCGAATGGCAGCACCGTGACGCTGGCGGCGAACGCTTGCACCACGTCAGGCTTATTCACGCTCTCAAGCAGGTGCATCAGCGTGATGCTCGTGATGCATATCTCCTCACGGTAGGCGTAATTCTTCAGCTTCTCTATGGTGGCCGGATCCCCACGGAGGAAATCAAGGGCTATCTCGAAGTCCAGGCATATCTTCTCCATCATCTCACCCAGGCGCGTTCGCTCTTTATCTGGTATACCGCACGCGAGTCTATGTCACTGTCGCTGATGCTGTTCGCGAAGCTTATGACGCTGCTTTCGCCGCCTTTCCGCTCGCTCATGAGATAGCGCAGCACCTGGCTGAAGCTCATGTCCTTGCCCTTCTTGATGCGGTAGAGGTCCGCATATACGTCGTCCATTATCGTTATTACCTTCACCATATCCATCCCCGTGCATGTCTGGCGCATTTGCGCCAAATCTCCTACGTCTATCATCCAATCATGTTTCCACGATTGTACTGGTCGCATCAATACATGCAGTAAATACATTTAAATTTTTCCCCCGAAAATCCCCAACCTGTTTTCTTCTGTAACTTTTTATGCATGAACGTTTCCGAGGTGAAAGCAAACGTATTTTAACGGTCCTGTGGGCGTTTCTCTACTCTCAAGTTCAAGAGAGAAAAATTGGCAAAGGCGACCTAAAAAAGGCAAATAAAAGGTGAAAACATGGAAGACTTGGTAAGATCTGTAGTCGGGGAAAACACGCCGCAGGCTGAGAAGTCATCTTCGGACGCGATGAGCTCAGAGAGCATCAAAATCGTGACCGTCGGTGTCGGTGGTGCAGGAAACAACACCATCAACAGGCTGATTAAGTCTGGCGTGAAGGGGACAGAGCTCGTGGCTATAAACACGGACAAGCAGCACCTCAACATCGTCCATGAAAGGGCGAAGAAAGTGCTGATAGGCAAATCGGTCACAAAAGGCCTCGGTGCGGGCGGATACCCGGACATCGGCGCCAAGTCGTGCGAAGTGGACAGGCCGCTCGTAGAGAGGGAACTCGAAGGCGCGCACCTGGTTTTCATCTGCGCAGGCATGGGCGGCGGAACCGGCGGCGGAGCTGCACCGATTGTGGCGCAGATCGCTAAAGAGCAGGGAGCTATCGTCGTGGCGATGGTCACCTACCCGTTCGCTCTGGAAAGGGCAAGGAAGAAGAGGGCCGAAGAAGGCATAAAGCTCCTCAAGAAGAGCTGCGACTCGGTCATCATCCTGGACAACAACAGGCTGGTCCAGTTGGTGCCGAACCTGCCCATGGCAGAGGCGTTCGCGGTTGCTGACGAAATCCTTTCGAGGGCAATCAGCGGCCTGGTCTGGACCATCACACAGCCGTCGCTCATCAACATCGACTTCGCAGATGTCCGCGCAATCATGGAAGGCGGAGGAGTCGGCTTCATCGCAGTCGGCGAGGGCAAGGGCAACGACAAGGTCAGGGCTGCTTCCGAGGGCGTCATAAAGAACAGGCTCCTGGACGTGGACTTCGAGGGTGCGAAGGGCGCGCTCATCCACATCACGGGCGGCAGCGACCTGACGCTTGGAGATGCTATCAAAGCCGGTGAAATGATCACCGAGAAGATGGACGCAGAGGCCAACGTGAAATGGGGCGCGAGAATCATGCAGAACTACGAGGGCAAGCTAGAAATAGTCGCCATCGTGACTGGCGTGAAGGGCGCTTCAATCGTGGGCTCCTCCATGGTAGAGGAGGAGAACACCATGCCGGCCTACTCCCAGGAATTGGAAGTTCTTGGCTGAAGTCCTGCAATGACGGGGCTTCGGCCCCATCCCTTTATTTTTTATTTTGCTTTTCTCTTACTTTTCTCCGTTTCTATCGCGGCACAATATTTTTAAATAGTTATAATAAATAACTTGTTGTGTCTTTATGTCTGAACTGAAAAGTTTCATCCAATGGAGCGGATGCGCCACCTACAACCAGACTGTCTACCGTGTGGTGGTGATAGCTCCAAAGGATGCTTTCC
>Ga0315275_10000286_pt1 | contig 41709 bp, 38 predicted proteins | sample YL17G03_0_MG_FD_205557 | JGI IMG/M metagenome (GOLD analysis project Ga0315275, IMG submission 205557) | Sediment microbial communities from Yellowstone Lake, YNP, Wyoming, USA - YL17G03_0 | ecosystem: Environmental > Aquatic > Freshwater > Lake > Sediment | place: USA: Wyoming | collected... | reverse complement strand
AAGAGTGACGAGTTCGCAGATCCGCGGGTGATGGAGGGCTATGTGCGGACATTCGTGGTCCGCTCGAACTGGACCGAGGTCGCGTACAATTCCCACGGCGTGCTCGGGCTCCTGTTCGGCAGGATCGGAAGCCTCAAAGACAAGGCAGGATCCAGATCGCTGGCCAGTAAGCTCGGGATGATCCCGCAATTCCTCTTCGGCATCCACGGCCAACACGTCTCACCGATCGTCCTCTGGCACTTCTTTCTGACGGAGCTCAAGGTGCTCGTGAACGTGCCCCGGTCTGACGCCGGGGTCAACCTCATCATCGTGGACTCCAAGCACCAGGGGAAGGGCCTCGGCAAGAAGCTGATGGAGAGGTTCGTGGGGGCTGCCAGGGATGCCAGGTGCAGACTCGTCACGCTGTACACGGACGACCAGGCAAGCAACTGGAGGTTCTACGAGGTCATCGGCTTCAGGAAGGTAACCACCTTCCATGACGGCCTGACTTCCTACTTCGTCGAACGGGACGCGAAAGGGATAGTCTACGTTCTCGACGTCAAGTGAGTCGATATAGGTTCAAACCCCATCTTAATCGAAGGAAAAACCCTTAGGGGAGGAAAGGCGATTCCGCCACGAAGGAAATGGCAATGATAAGAGAACGGTATTTATGACGAGCAAAGAGAAGACCTCGAAAAGGGAATCAACTCTAATGGGAGATGACATAGATGCCATTTTTGAGCATCATGCCAAGGAAGGCTCAAATCTCACAGCTGCTCAGCTGAATTTCCTCAAGGATGTCGCGAAAAGGGATCTGCTCTGGTACCGTTACGGATGTCATGCTGTTCCAGACGATGTGAGACTGTCCTCCAAATTGGATGATTCGCAACGCAATGCCAAGATGAAGGTTCTCAGAGAGATTCGAAACAGCTTGTCAGATCTTGCGCTCCTTGCTCATTCCACAGCGCCAAGAGCGGAGGATGTAGAGAGACTCCTACCGACAGGAGATAGATTCACGCTGAAACCATGGATCTCAAGGGTTGACGTTCTCGATGTCATTGATCTCGAAGATCTGTGCACCATTGTAGGATATACCGTAGACCTGTTCGGGCAAGAATATGCTGATGCGGTTTTGAAGACGATAGAGATATATCATCGTAAGCAAGGACTAGAGACTGGTGGCCAGCATTCTTCTCAAGAAATCAAGCAGGATTGACAGTAACACCATCACGAATGGGCCGAAGTATTTCCTAAATCTCTATCTATCATCCGCATGATACTCATTTGTTCGAGGCTATCAAAATGGCAGAAGAAAAGAAGGGAAGGGCGGAAGAGACTGCTGAGAAGACGGGCGAATTGGTCGGAAAGGGTCTCAAGAAAGGTTTCGGAATCGCCAAAGCCTTGGGAAAGGGCACGAAGGACGCCATCGAGAAGAAGAAGGAGTGACCGGAGGTCCGCAGGGCCTCCATCAAACCCAATCGCAACTTCTAGAATCAGAATGAGAATGGCTGGCCCGACTCGGGCTCAAAACCCATCCGAGACACAAAGACAGATTCACTGCATCTCTGCGGCCCTTGTGTCCATTGCCAATCCACCTAGCCATCATCTCAAACGCTTGCGCTTGTATTCCACTAGATCTACTAGATCGCGGCCCGTGTCGCGCTTCTCCTCGTCTCTACTGAGAAGGTACATTATCCCAGTCAAAATCGGGTCAAACATCGCCGCAAGGACCCACTCTGAAGCCGAGCCTCTCACCGTCCATCCCTCTTTGGAAAACGAGATTGCGGCAATAGTCGCCACAAACCACAGAAAGAGGAGACACAGAATCAAGATTCCGATCGTGAGTGGCAGAAACAACGCCGTCGAGAATGCAATGAGGAACAGGATGGGCATTGAAATCAGAGAGAGGACCGACACGACGACAGCGATCCTGGCCTTCGTTCGTCGCTCCATTCATTTGCCTCCAACTCAACATATCTCTAGGGATTGTATTTAAGTCATTGCTGGGAAGCCCCAAACTAAGCATCGAGGATGTTCCGACCCCGGTTCCGGCCAATTGATACCAGCAAGGGGATGCCCGACCACGAAAGGACAAACAGCTCGACGAGTGTACTAGGACGGCGAACGAGTTCTTCGTTTTGACTGAAATGAAGGACCGGACGTCTGGCTAGACCTAGTCTCAAATCCCATCACGCAACAGGAAGCCAAGAGATGGCTGGCTAGTGCCACTTCAACAAAGAGGCAGAGAAGCCTGGCATCTACAGTCTCTTGAGCAGCTCCTTCGTCTTCTCCTCGTATTCTTCTTCGCTGATGAGGCCTTTCTCTCTCATAGACTTCAGCTGCCACAGCTTGTCTTGGACGCTAGTCAGTCTCGTTTCAGGAGGCCCGAGAGTCTTCTCCCGATGAGGAAGCAGATCTTCTTGCAGAGGATGCTTGATCTGCGTTTCCTCAGGGCGCTCGACCGACACAGCTGATTCCTCGGAGAAATGCTTCTCCAGTTCTCTCGGCTTCACAGCTTTTCGCCTCTTCACCATTAGTATGGCGACGGCCACGATTACCACGGAAGCGATCACCGCAACAGCAGCAATCGCCAGAATTGCGGCATTGCCGTCATCACCAACGCCTGGGATGATGTGCTTGACAGAGACCTTTATCACTTCCTGGCTCGACCCGGAAGTTGAAACTGAGTCCGCGACCAACAAAGTCACCGTGAATGTCCCGGCCCGGGCATAGGTGTGAACAGGATTCTGAGAGGAATTCGTAGCCCCGTCCCCGAAGTCCCAAGAGTAGTTGTAAGGCGCAACCCCTCCGCTCACGTTGGACGTGAACTGAACTGTCAATGGGGCTTGACCCGACTTCGGGTTGGCGCTCATGGTCACGAAAAATCCTGGCACGTCCGCCTTCGCACTGTATGCGTACTTGAGATCATAGTTCGTGTAATCGATGTAGCTTATGTGGACCATGTTGTCCGAGTCTACAGCGATGGAAGTGGAAAGGCCAACATTCCCCACGGTGTCCAGAGTATAGTAGGCCCACGACCCGCTTGCGTTGGTCGCGTACTTGAGGTCGTCGTTCGAGAAATCGCTGTAATCGCAGTAGCTTATGTGGACGCTGCTGTTCGAGTCCACTGCGATGGAAGAGGCCAAGCCAACACTCCCTGTCCGGTCCAGAGTGTAGCAGGTCCAGAATCCGCTCGCATTCGTGGCATACTTGAGCTGGGCGTTCGTTTCATCGTGGTAGCTTATGTGGACCCTGTTATTCGAGTCTACGGCGATGGAGGTGTCGTAACCAACATCCCCTAGGCTGTCAAGAGTGGAGTATGCCCACGATCCGCCAACGTCTGTAGCGTACTTGAGGTCGTTGTTCCTCCAATCGCCGTAGCTTATGTGGACCTTGTTTCTCGAATCTACCGCGATGGAGGTGTCGTAGCCAACATCCCCCGCGCTGTCCAAGGTATAGTATGCCCACGATCCGCCTGCGTCGGTGGCGTACTTGAGGTCATCGTTCGTGTAGTCCTGGTAGCTTATGTGGACCTTGTTGTTCGAGTCTACCGCGATGGATGTGGACAGGCCTACATTCCCTATATTGTCCAGAGTGTAGTAGACCCACGATCCGCTTGCGCTGGTGGCATACTTGAGGTCCCCGTTCGTCCAATCGAGGTAGCTTATGTGGACCTTGTTGTTCGAGTCTACCGCGATGGATGTAGACAGGCCTACATTCCCTATGCTGTCCAGAGTGTAGTAGACCCAAGATCCGCTTGCGTTGGTGGCGTACTTGAGGTCTCCGTTCGTGCCATCGTTGTAGCTTATGTGTACCTTGTTGTCCGAATCAACCGCGATGGATGTGTCGTAGCCGACTTCTCCTGCACTATCCAATGTCGCAAACATCCAACCAGCGACGTTCGATGTCGAAGAATGTCCGGACGGATCGTTCGGGGCAACGCTGGGGACTCCCGATGCAAGAATGAATGCTGCGACCAATGTCACTGCGGACACGGCAACCGCCATTCGTTGAGCTCTGCCACGATCCGTCATCCCCCCAATCACTATCCGAAGGATATCTGGGCAGAGACTGCGGGATTTTGTCACCCTCGCGCTCGGGATGACAATTCTCCGAGTTGACGCTCTTTCGCCACTCATTCTGCACCTTTGGAATCCCGATCCGGGGTTGGCCGACAAACGTCATTTCGAGTATTTCATAGGACCGCCCCCCTCGGTAACATAGGGCTGAAGTTCGCTAGCTGGCACCTACCTTGTGAAGCTCGATATCAAGGACCGCGGAGGTTCCACGCTCAAGGATTCGTTCATGTGCAGTATGCGGCGCCCGAGGAGAACAAAACCTCAATGAATCCAGTCCAACTCGGTGCAACTACCTACGGGGACCGCAATCCTGCATTTCTCGTTCATGTTGAATTCAGAAAGAGAAATATCTAGCTCGACCTTGTCTCGGATCCCCCTACCGTCAAGGACAAGAACCATATGGACAACAATGCGATACTTGAAGAAGAAGAGGCTCGCCTGATGCAAGAACGCTGGCTTTCGTATGTTATGTGTTGCCTCACGATTGCAGCCACTCTGGTCGCTTGCACAGTTCCCAGCGCTCGAGCATGGAGCAACGGCGGCTACTCCTCCGATCCCGCCAACCCTGATTATGGCACCCACGACTGGATCGCGGACAAAGCGCTCACGATGCAGGTCAGGGACGTCACATTCCTCTCAACGACCTATCATTCCAGGTACTTGCTCGGAACCGAAGCTCCTGACAACCCTGACTACATCGGAGACTCTACCAACCATCATGTGTACTACTACTCAAGTGGCTCGGTGCAGGACGACAAGAGCGCAGTACGCGCATCGCAGGTGTACGTGACCGCCCTCGGACACTTGGACAGCAGCGACTACTACAATGCAGCGTACGACATTGGCGCGATGGCGCACTATGTCGCAGATGTTGGTGTGTTCGGGCATACCATGGGGATTGCGACGGACTGGAGGGCAGAGACGCACCACACCGACTACGAGAACGGAATAGAATCGATAATCGGCTCTCTCGCCGCCCCAACCGGGATCTCACTTGGCGACGAGGATGCGCACAGCGCGACTCTCGGCCTCGCCAATGACATCACGTTCGGACAGGGAGCAATCATGTCGAACGTTTGGATGGACACGAACTACGACTGGGCGGACACGGTCTTCGTGGCAAGCGCCATGTCCTCTTTGAACAGTTCAGTGGCTGCTGTAGCAGCCGCCATCAATCACCTGATGATCGAGGCTGCACCTCCTTCACCACCCGTCCCTGAAGATACTAGTCCGTGGGGGTTGCCAATCGCCGTATCAGCCCTCATCACGGTCGCTCTTGCCTCTGGGGCGGCGATGCTATGGCGAAGGAAGTCACGGGGCAAGCCTCTGTCCTGATCCCCCCGAATATTGCATCGACCAAAACGGATGCGACCCGCTGGAACGCCGGTATCGCATTCATTCAAGGCATCTCCTACTTATCCTCCCCCTAGCGACAACTTACCCAGAAAGGCAATATACAGAGGAAGACAATGGACGTCCTTCGGTCCAGGAGCTCCTCGTCCCGAACCGGCAAAGAGGCATGACCTATGGGGTCCGACACTACACTCAACCCTGAGATAATCAAGAAGCGGATGTGGCTCGCCTATCAATACGCGTGCAGCAACCCAGCAAACGAGCGCACAGACTGCGTCCACGCACTGATAACCAAGCTCGCAGACCCTGACATTGACATGCACATGTTCCTGCAGGAAGTTGCTGACACCATCAACGCGAAGCAGGCAATCAAAGAGATCACCATAGGTTTGAGGTCCCCTTCGGACGGGCTCTATAGGTACGAGGTCATGTCTGGTCTATCCGACTCGGAATGGGATGCCCACAAGAGGCTGTCCTACAAGCACGAAGACTTCTACAGCGAGGATGTCTACAAATTCATGCAGATAAGCAAGTACACGCGCCTTCTGCTCGCAGAGGACAACCCGTATGCAAATGGAGAGGATGACACCTACGAACGTGATCTCATGCTGCAGTCGAAACGGAAATCCCTCGACGACACTATCGAGGGGGATTACCTAGATATCAGCATCTTCGGAAAGGGCGACGACCTCCTCGGATGGATAGAGATTTCCGGGATGGAGAACGGCAGATTCCCCGATACAGAGACGATCAAGTGCCTCGAACTGCTGGCATCCGTCATAGGTGTCGCACTGGCCAGGCGCGAGGAGCGGTGAAGGGAGAGCCTCCCCATGGGACCTCCAGTGCACGGTTCCACAATCCGAGACCTTTGTCGCCACCGAGATGTAAGGGACACTGCGGTGCGACAGCGCATTCAGGGTTCCTATTGAAAAAGGAATGTCTGGCTAGACTTGATCTAGAACCTCCTCGCCCCACAAGCCCAGACACATTCTACCGGCTGACCAGGTAAGACTCAGAGAAGAGTGCTCTTATGCGGAGCCCTCCAACCTCATGAGCCGAAGCGCGACGCTGAGATAGTATGAGAGTAGCTCTACCCATTTTATCGTCGCCACATCAGGAAGCATTCTCATTCTGGTCCCAGACAATTCGATCCAGCCCATGAGCCTTCCGTCCTTTTGCCGAAAGAAAACGTCTACATAGTCGGCCTCAAGGCTGTCTGTGATTGATCTCCTCTTCATATCGAGCAATCCGGGCCTTCTGTAAGTTGTTTCCTCACCCGGAGCGTATGGATGGTCCTCGTCAAGATAGAGCCTAGTTTGGTCGCTGATTACGTAGCTCTTGTACATGCTCTCGTCCGTGACCTGTTCCTCCGTGTAGACCAGCTTCTTGAACCCTTCAACATTCTCTTCATCAACACCGACAACAGAAACGTATCTGAAGAGCTTGTCAACGGGATCCCTGAGGGCAATCGCGACAGAAGCAATCCCGAAACGCTTCGAGACCAGCTCCGCGGCTTCCTTTGAGATGACGCTGATGTCAACTTGAGACTGCTCAAACTTCCTGCAGAGGTCGATCATAGCCTCCAATGCCTTCTCAGTTTGATCCTTGACGCCCCGAGAATATTCTGTCTTCATCTTGAACGCTACATCTTTGGGATCCACAACTACCGGGAGTTTCTCATCATGAGGCATTCATCACACGGGTCCTATCAGTTCCAGCAGAACGATTCTCTTCCTCCAGGAACAAACTACGAGCGAATCGATTCTCCGCTCTCGTATCGTCAGACGAACCTACACTCCTTTCTGGATGCAGTCTGGAATGAGGGCTAGCCTTGGCCTGCTCTCTCAGCCTAAGGAAGCAGGCCGGCGGCCCTTAGCTCTTGTGTGATCTTCTCGACGGCGATCTCGACATCCTCCGGCTTTCGAGCGCCAGTGCACACCAGTTTTCCGCTGCCGAAAAGAAGCACGACCACCTTCGGAACGTCAAGCCGGTACACGAGTCCCGGGAATTGCTCAGGCTCGTATTCGACCTTCTCGAGACCGATGCTGATGGCTATCGAGTTGAGATTGATTTTCGACCCGAGGTCGCTTGAAGCAACTATGTTCTGGACCTCTATCTTAGGCGTGGTCTTGATCACAATGCCCGCAGCCTCGATCTGCTTGACCACCTTGCTGATAGCGGTCTTCACCTGTTCAAGGCTCTTGCCGCCAGTGCAAACAGCCTTTCCGCTTCTGAAAAGCAGAGTCGCAGTCTTCGGTTCCTTGAGCCGGTAGATCAGTCCCGGGAACTGCTCTGGGTCGTATTCCGCACCTTCGAGTGCAAGCACAATCTTCTGAAGATCTAGTTCCGCCCCGAGAGATGTCGAGGCGACAACGTTCTCTATCTTTATCACGGCCATAAGACCTACTCCGGCCTGACGGTATTTGAATAGGTACTTAATAAGCGCGCCCTTGTTCCGCGACGAAAGTCATGCTTTTCGGAGAATCGAGTTTAGCTCCGTGCAATAATCCTCCGGTTGAAAAAGAACTAGGCTCTCGAGGTGGCACGCGGTTCATCCTGAGAGAAAACTGAACGAAAAGGGGTTTGTCGACCAGGTATCAGTCAGAATCAAAGCTTCAGGATGTTCCTTGCTTTGTTCTCGTCGCTGACAGCCAGCGCCACATGCACATGTCTCGAGTCCTTATCGAGCATGTACGCGGCATCGATGTTGATGCCTTCCTTGGCGAGCGCCCTCGAAACTCGAGCGAGCTCTCCGGGCTTGTCCTCGAGCTTGGCCACCAGCAGATTCCTCTCGGAAAACTGCATGTTGGATTGGCTGAGGCTCTGGCGGGTCTTCTCAGGGTCGGTCGTTACCAGTCTTACGACCGCGGCATGAGGCTCTGTCGAGATTGAGCGTATGTTTACGCCATCCTTCTCCAGGACCTCCGTCACCCGCGCCAGCTCTCCAGATTTGTTCTCTAGTTTCACGCTGAACTCTCTTTCCATATTCCTTCACTCCTTTCACAAGAACAAGTGCGTAAAAGATCTCCACCGCGTAGGAGACAGAGAAGAATCACGTATTGACCCAGTGCAATACACATCATCTGCATCGTCGTACAACCATGTGATGATGCTACACTATATCATGGTAACTCCTGACTAGGGCATAAGTTAGAGCTGGACTGGCGATAACCTAGTAATGTAAACCTGTGGCAACTGGCACGCCAACCAGAGGACAAGAATCCTCACAAGAAGTGTCGGGGAAGAGATGCCGGCCTTAGTACTGTATTTTTCGTTCTTATTGAGACCAGAGAATCACTGGCTAGCTCGGTCATGTTTCAAATCCACTCTAGTCTTGGGCTTAGCAATCGTTACAGATTCCGACCAAGTCAAACTTGATTGGCTCAGAAATCGAAAAGTGGGATGGTAAAGGATTTGAAGTCCTGGCAGCAAGTGGCTACATGAGCAAAGTTCTGGCCCGCTCCAGCATAGTCGTGGAATCGATTATGGTCTGCGTCGTGTAGTCTAGAGATGCCTGCAGGTTGTCCACCACGACATCGTACTTCTCCCAGAGGGATCCGACCTCCTCGGAGTGAATCAGCTGAAATGGCGTTCAAAAGAATCATGAAGGGGTTTACGAATCAATACGAATTGAACGAATAATTCATGAAAATGAACTGAACGATCAGAACGAATCTCTTCGTGGGGGTCTGTGCTTCTGGAAGCAGGTTTGGCAGTAGACTGGTCTACCCTCTGTTGGCTTGAAGGGTACCTCTGACTCAGCTCCACAGTCAGCGCACTTTATCTTGTGCATCTCTCTGGGGCCTGAGTCGGATCTGCGGCTGCCGCCTCCATAATTGCCGTAACTCATTTACGCTATTCTCCTTTTTGCGCGAGCACATTTTGCGCTCGTCGCAAATGAGTCTAACCGCTCCGACTACAAATAATGATGCATGCCACATTCTTATCAAGAAATCTGAGAGCCAGCATTTGGATTGGAAGCCAACAAATCGCCTTCTTAACCATCGGAAGGACTCAAACCCTCCCATCCGTCCAGGTTCACGGACTCAATGACCTATTCGGGGTAGGAACTCTTGACAGAGCAGAGCGCATTTCTCGTTTGTTGGAATATGGAAAGAGTGTCTAGCTCGCGGTGAGTTCAACTCCCACCTTGCCCCAATCGTTTGTATCACTGTCAATCTCGGGGCTCTGAGTGAGCTGAGAGGATGCTTGTATCTTCCAACAAGGATATGGCTTATGCCGAAGGAATGCACGGACTAGCAGAGAATTGTAGCATTCTGTCATGAGTTTCTTGCGTACTCCTTGAGCAATGCTTCTCCCTCAGAAATGACTGCCTTGTCCAATGATTCCACCGTGTGGTCTCTGAGAATATCCTTGGCAACCTCTCTGGATTTGGGTATCATGCGATCAGAAAGGGTTGACTCCATAGCCAGCTTCTCGTCGTCCCAGAAGAATAGCTCCTCCCGGAATGTTTTGGCCGTGTGCGGATGGCCAAGGAAGCTGTTGCCGTGACCCACCTCCCTTACAACATCCAATGCAATCGTCCCTTTGGTAATCGAGAAGGTCCTGGCAAACGCTCGGAAGTTGTCCCAAATCGCTGAGTCGATGACCATCTGTGCCAACGAACACCCCTTCGCGTCGTCCAGGCCGCCAATCCCGGGCACAAGGTCGCTGCTGCTGAGAATCGAGGCCATGCGTCCGAAAAGTTCCGAACATGACGAGGAAATTCCCTGGCCTTTCACCCCCGCTCCCCAATCAGAGACCATGGACGGTCTCTGGTATCTGCGGGCCATCTGTCCAGCACCCGCGGATATCATCAGGCATTCGGGCGCTGAGAAGTTGATGTTGCCAGTCACCATGTCGACCGGCGCAGATGAGGAACCGTATATGTGAGGGGCTCCACGCGAGGCGAGCTGGGTTATCACCAGGCTAGCGAGATTCTCCGCATTGACTATGGCGAGGGTACCCGCGATGGTCACGGGTGATGACATGCCTGCGAGGCACATCGAATGGCAAAGAACCGGTATCCCGACACGCGCGAACTCCATCTGTGCCTCGAGCGCTCCCCCGTCGAAGGATAGAGGGGCGACAGGATCGATTGCGCATGAGAAAATCGGCTTTCTTCTCAACTCGTCCAGTCCGCCGCTGACAAGAGACGCCATCTCGATCTGCCTCCTCGCGTCCTCCGCACTGACGCAGTCCCCTTGAACATGGAGTGTGCAGTTGTTGAAGGAGTCCCAGAGCTCGTACAGATTGTGAACTGCCTGCGGAACATCAGAGATCGTCACAATGGGCCAGAAGAAGCTTATTGATTCTAGGGCATCGGCAAGATTGGCGAATTGCGCGAAATCCTTGCGGGTCGCATCGCGCCTCTCCCCGCTATCGATATCCTGTACGTAGAGTGTCAGCCCGTCAGTAGTCAAGTACGGCAGCCCGGGGGCGGGCAGCTCAACATCATTGCCACGATTCCGAGCTCGAAGAACGAATCTCTTGGGGGCAGATGCGATCGCCTCCATCACGATGTTCTCAGGGATGTAGGCAATCTTATTCACACGGTCTACTTTTGTCCCATTCTCCGCAAGCAGGTCAAGGACCGAATCGCTTCGTATGAGTACTCCGAAGGTGCCGAGCATCTCAATGCTTTGCTCGTGAATGAGATCCTCTTCCTCCTTCGAAAGGAAATCAAGCTTCACTTTTGCCATGGTAGCACTCATCCGCGGCAGAAACGAACCCTTCGTCCGTATTGCTTGTCATATCTCCCCAATGACTGAATGCGAATCTAAGTAGTAGATGCCTTTGCAGCTTCCTTCACTATCTGATCGAGTCTCCTCGAGATATCTCTATCCAGCATGACAGGCTCGTGGCTCTTGAGTATCCAATCTGCCTTCTCCTTTGCCAATGTCAGGTCGTCCTTTCTCCCCTTTGTTTCCCACTGTTCGAATGGTTCGGAGGTGAAGATCGACGACTGGTAGAACTGACGCGCTTCCGTCATGGTGGCCCTCTCCCCCAGGTAGCTTCCCTTCTTTGTACCCATTCCGAGAATGCCGACTTCCCCAATCATGTCTAGATGCATGCTCTCCTTCGTGACGAGCACCTCGCGGCCGGCCGAGATTGCCCTGCCGACGATGTCATCGTCGATGATCATCTGCTCGTAGGAGAGCACAGTCGAACAATCGAGCATCCCGATGCCATTGTTGATCTCCTGGCCGAACATCGCGCTCGTAAGGGCTAGCATGCCATTCTCCAGTGAGCTCTGCATGCCCGGCGTTTTTGCGTTACATCCGATGCCGCCATATGACGGCATCTTGACGTATCTGGCCATCTCGCCTGCCGCTGCGCACAGGATGAGCGCTTCTGGCGAGGCCAACTGGATCGCCCCTGTCCGTGGGTCCATGTTTGAAAGGACCGAGCCATATATGGCCGGCGATCCTGGCGTATGCGCCTGCATCGCCGCCGCAAGGGCTAGGGTTTCAGCATGGTTGACGACCAGATTCCCAGGGATCGTCGCCGGTGAGCTGACCCCCATCATTGCCATCCCTGTGATATGCACTGGGACCTTTGCCCTCGACCAGACCATCGCTGCGTCGGTGGCGTGCCCGTCGAGAGTAAGGGGGGACATCGTGCAGACCATTGCCGACATGATGTGTCTCTTCCTCAGATCCTCTAACCCGCCAACGATCTCCGATGCCATCTTGATCTGGAGTTCTGCTTCTTCAGGGGTCGATGTGGATTCACTGACAACGTGCTTCCTCGTGATGTTGAGTGATTCCTTCATCCCAACGACGACATGTATGTTCTGAGGGATGTCTGAGGGGACAACCATCGGCTCATAGATGCTGAGGTACGGCAGCCAGTCGCTGATTATTGCCGTGTTTGTTATGTCCTGCAGGACTGAAAGTCTCCTGGTGCGAGTCTTCTGATCCCAAACGCTGATCCCGCATCCATCGGTCGTGTAGTAGCAGTGCTGGCCGTCAAGGGGAAGGTCGTATTCCTTTTCGCGACCCGCCAGGACAATTCCTTGTGCTACTTTGGAGATCAATGACTTTGTCAAGTCTGTTGGGAACTTGACGACGCTGGTTCTCTCATCGACAATGGCTCCTGCTTTCTTGAGCGAGTCACGGGCCACCTTGCTGTGTATCCTGACGCCAACGTTCTCCATGACGTTCAGGCCGGCTTCGTGAATCTGCTTCCTATCCTCTTCTTTCAGTATTGCCACTGGTTTCCTTATTCTGAATCTCTCTGAAAATCCTCCCACGGTCCTACCTCCTGGTCATCTCCCTCGGGTGCATTCCATTTCTGATGATAAGGATTTCTGTGGTCATCTCAATTGCATCCAGAAGGGGTTTCTTAGATCAGAAAGGAATGCCTGGCTCGGGTTGCGCCCGTAACCTTCATCGAAGACACGTAAGGAGCGGCTAGCTCGACCTCAGCCAAGGTCAAATGCTCCTCAATCCGCTCTCGGTTTAATGTCGTTCGTCGTTCATGAGAAAGGCCATATATAGTAACTCACGTACGTATTACTGGTAGTGCTCGAATGATGAAATGGAAGACCCTACGCGCTGTTAAAGCGGCAGCATTCTACTCGATGCCGAACATGCAATCCGGGATCGGCGCGTTCATCGGACTCATTTCGCTCTCGCTCATATGGGTGAGTCATGCGGGCATAGTAGTATCCAATCCAGTGCCTAAGAGTAGTATCTTTTTCAACTTCCACATGCAGTTCACGATCTTCGACCTGATGGAGCACGCTGGGCATGATGCGGCTCTCTTCGGAGGGTTGTTCATCACAGGAGCAATCGTTGCGCTTGCTTCGCCGATTGGGGGAGTCTTCCAGGGTATTGGATTGATTGGAATCGCATTCCGGATGGAGTCGCTACTGTCCTTCGGAGGACATTCATCCCTGGGACCGGGATACTTGCTCGCCATTGTGTCCACGCTTCTAGTCTTGACTAGCGTTTCAGTGATAAGGTCAGCCAACGGGGGAAAGCCTGCACGTGCTGTCAGCAGGTTCGCAGCGCTCAGTCCGGGCTCGATGTCGGTCTTCCGATGAAGCTTCATTTCCAGTGGAAGAGTTCCAGATGAAACGATGGTTTTGCCCGAAAACTGAGGGAAAGGCATTTATGGGATACTGACTTCTCTTGATGGAGCTAGCCCGGGAGGGGAGAGAATCAGCCCAAAAGCAAAGATGATAATAGTTACCGCCACAGCAGTGATCGCACTGATCGTCGTGGTGGTGGGTCTAGCATCGTTGGTTCCGAAATCGAAACCACAGTCCGTGAACGAACTGCCGGTTGCGATGTTCACCTACGATGCGAATAACCTCACGGTTATGTTCGATGCGACAGCGTCGAGCGACCCCGACGGATCGATCGCGAACTACTCCTGGACATTCGGGGACGCCTCGGAAGGCAACGGCAAGATCGTCACGCACGTTTACGCGAAGGATGGTACTTTCAAAGCGAATCTGACCGTGACGGACAATGGAGAAGGGAAGAACTCCTCTTCGAAGGATTTGACCGTGAAGATGACTGTCAGCCCGGCCAAGAAATACCCGGTCGCAGTCATCCAAACGGAAAAGGATGGACTCAGAGTCAACGTGAGCGGAGCGAAGTCACACGCGGACAATGACGCTACCATCACAAGCCATGCATGGACCTTCGGAGACGGTGGGAGCGCCACTGGAGTGACCGCGACGCACACATATGCTGCTAACGGCACCTACACCGTAAACCTGACCGTGACGGACAGCAACGGCATGACGAACAGCACAACGGTCTCGGTGAAAGTGGCATCGCTGCCAACACCGCCACCTCCGGCCAAGAAATACCCGGTTGCAGTCATCCAAACGGAAAAGGATGGACTCAGAGTCGACGTGAGCGGTGCGAAGTCACACGCGGACAATGACGCCACCATCACAAGCTATGCTTGGACCTTCGGAGACGGTGGAAGCGCCACTGGAGTGACCGCGACGCACACATATGCTGCTAACGGCACCTACACCGTAAACCTGACCGTGACGGACAGCAACGGCATGACGAACAGCACAACGGTCTCGGTGAAAGTGGCATCGCCGCCGACACCGCCGCCACCGCCGACCCAGAATGGACCACCAGGTCTGTTGCACGCGATCGAGATACACAAGGAGAAGGCAGATAGGAACTCAGGCCTCCAGAACTCTCTGGACCATTTGCAGGGGAACCTACAGAAATGGCTGGACAGCCATGCCAACGCTCCGACGATCTGATGTAGATCCGTCGTCAAACCCCAAGACTGAAGAAGCCTGAGTGCTTCTTCCGGAAACTTCTTCATTCGATTTTTCTCAACACAGCCTTATAGGCGTCCGCTAACTCAAAAGAATCGAGAGAACACTGCCCACCTTAGGTTGGAGCAGCAGTTCGAAGGCCAGTCGTCTATCTTCGGGCCAAATGTATGTAGTGGCACTCCGGACATTCCACTGTCTTTCCTTCGGTCTCCACCAGCTTGACATGCCTCTGAGCCTTCTCGCACTCAGGGCACATGATGTCCTTCTTCTTCCTGAACGAATCTAGGATTCCCATGGTCCTTCCCTGGGCAGTCAATTCTCGCGCTCGATATAAAACCTTCCGACGTCCAAATCGCCCGAGCCCCTAGGCCCGGTGGACCATGTCGACGATCTTCTTCAATCTGCCCTCGAAATCGCCGTTCTCAACCAGCGTCCCCGTGACGATGATGTCGGCTCCGGCCGCCGCCAGCTTCTCGGCCTGCTCTGACGTGACGATCCCGCCGCCGAGCACTATGGGTAGATCGACGCTCTCCCGAGCAGCTCTGACCAATGCCAATGGCACAGGCTCGGGTGCCCCCGACCCGGCCTCGAGGTAGAGAAGGTCCATACCGAAGAACTCCGTCGTGATGGCGTAGCCGACGATCGAGCCGATGTCGTCCCTCCTGACGAGCTCCGCCTCGCCGATCTCTCCGACCTTCATGCCGGGCTCTACGATGACGTAGCCCATGGAGATGGGTTCTATCCCGAGCTTCTTGATCACGGGCGCACCCTTGACATGCTCCCTTGTGATGTTCCTGACGTTCTTCGAGTTGAGCATGCTCATGAAGAATATCGCGTCGCACCTGCGCGCAATAGCATGCGCGCCCGATGGGAAGTATATCACGGGCAGCTTGCAGTTCCGCTTGATCTCGTCAACTGTTTTGTCCAGGTTTTCCTGAGTGACGCCCGTCGAGCCTCCGACCATGATCGCGTCCGTTCCCGCCCTGCAGGCTTTCGCAGCAATCTCTCCCGACTTGCTCGGGGGCTGCTTCGCGGGGTCTATGAGCGTCATGTGCATCTTATGTTTCTTCAGCGTCTTGTCGATGTAGTCTCGGACCTTCAAAAGACACCTCCGAGTAAGAAAGCCAACAATGCGACGAGCATTGCCAGCTTTGCCACTTTCTGCCCTTGTCCAGGGCTTCGGAAGTGAATCAAGGCACAATATATAAAGATTGCATCAGCGGCACCAACGACAGGAAGATACCATATCGACAGGAGTCCCTGCAGGTAGGGCACAGGACTGAGGGCGACGGCCCCAACGAATGCAGCGGACCCCATCATTCCAGCCCGCCTAGTGCCTATCCTCATTGGGAGGGTCCTTCTCGAACCCTTGTCTCCTTCGATGTCCTGGATGTCCTTGACGACCTCCCGGCCGAGAGTCGCGAGGAAGGCAAGGGCCGCGAGGATCCATGCGAGCTCCATCTTTTCAACAGCAGCGCCACCGAAAAGGAACAGCGCGCCTGTGAGCCAGCTGATGGCCAGATTCCCAGCGAACCCCTCTGCCTTGAGCAGGAGCTCGTACCCCACCATGACCGCAATCGACGTTAGCACAATGATGAGAGACCATGAGCTCACGAAGTAGCTGTATTCAGCCGCGAGGGCGAACAATATGACCGAGACTATCAGGGCCCCGGCCGGCTTGATCATGCCGGACGGAAGCGGCCTGTCGGGGTGCGCAACCTTGTCCGTCTCTCTGTCGAAATAGTCGTTTAGAGAGTTACCCGCAGCGGCGAACGAGAAGACCGTCACCATCGAGAAGATTATCTCGAACGGGTATGAATCAAGGGCGTCAAGACCGCCGCATACGATTGCGGCGAGCAGGCATCCTAGAGCGCCTATGACGCAGTTCCCGAGCCTGAGCATCAGGAGGTAGCCCATGAGGGTCGGCGCACCGGTACGCTCGTTCATTGTCGGTTGTCAGCGCATAGCCAAATATAAGTGTCTTTGCTGGATGTGGAGGCCCGCCAAAAGAGTTATGTAGCGGGGCCTGATTGGTCAAGAACGCAATGGCTCCACCTATTCCGCCAGAGGCATCCAAGGAGATAGAATTCATCAAGGGCCTCGTGGCTAGACACTTCCCCGTCTATGACGTCCGCGTCACTTACGACGTCGTCGAGTTCTTCTGCAGAGTTGAACCGACACTGCTCGAACAGAACTTCGAGGACCTGCGCGAGGAGATGGGCAAGAACGGCTACATCCCCATGATCACATACGACAAGGGAGAGCACATAATCACCGTCGCCAAGAAGCCGACCGCGAAGTACAGGAGCTCGTACGTCAACATCGGGCTCTTGGTCGCCACTTTCCTGACGATGGTGATCGCGGGGGCTCTTGATTGGGGCGGGTATGCCGACGAGCCGTTCACGCTCAACACCGTCCTAATGGGCATGCTGACATTCACCCTTCCCCTGATGGCAATCCTGGGAATCCACGAGCTGGGGCACTTCTTCATGGCGAGGAGGAGGAAGGTGGCGGCGTCTATGCCGTTCTTCATACCGTCCATACCTCCGCTGGGCACGTTCGGCGCGTTCATATCACTCCGGGACCCCATCCCCAACAAGAAATCGCTCTTGGAGATCGGAGTAGCAGGTCCGATCGCCGGCCTGCTGATGGCAATACCCTTCGGGATAATCGGGCTGATGCTCACCAACTCCGAGGCGAGGGTCGTCCCGCTGAACGTGGGATCAGAGGGCGTGATGGGAATATCGTTCCCGCTCCTGTACATGTGGCTCGAGCAGCTGGTGCCGATCAGTGGCGACTACCTCATGCATCCGACAGCGTTCGCAGCGTGGGTTGGGTTCCTGGTCACCGCCCTGAACCTGCTCCCAGTCGGCCAGCTGGATGGAGGGCACGTCGCCAGGGCGCTCCTGGGCGCGAGGGCGAAGTACCTGAGCTGGGTGACCGTCGCGGTCCTGGTGGCCATAGGCTTCTTCTACACGGGTTGGCTGTTGTTCGCGCTCCTAATCCTGTTCCTCGGGGCGAGGCACCCCCCGCCCCTGAACGACATCACCCCGCTCGACATGAAGCGAAAGGCGATCGGCGTTCTCGCATTCCTGATCCTGGTGGTAGCCTTCGTTCCAGTCCCGATGATCGCCATCAGTGCGGACCACTCGTTCGAGATGGTGACGGAGCAGGACACGAACGCTTCGATCGCAGCTGGCGGCTGGAGCCAGTTCTCGCTGCGGATCGACAATACCGGGAACACTTACAACGAAATACACCTCATTAGGGAGTCGTCTCCAACCGAGTGGGAGGCGCTCTTCAAGCTGCACAATCAGAGCGACGGCTACTATTCCAATCCATTCATATTGTGGCTCAACTCTGGCGAGACCGCTGATATCGACTTGAGGATCGACGCACCGACATCGGCCGAGTTCGCCCAAACGTACAATGTCACTGTCAAAGGTGCCTCGATGAACAGCTCCGTCATCCGCGAGATCGTGTTCAACCTAACAGTGGGCAGCCCAACATTCACCTTCTTAGTGGGCCTTCCCAGTAGTGTAGTGACGCCGGGCAACTCGACATACGCGAACATCCTGTTCAACAACACCGGAACCTCAGACCTCAACCTTACCATCGCACCGTTCCCAAACCTGCCACAGTTCGTCGACGTCCTCTTGTTCTCGGGTGGATTGAACAACACCGATCCGGTCAGCATCACCCTAGCTCCGCAAAGCGCTTGGCCTGTAGGTGTCTGGATTATCGTGTCCGAGTTCTGTCCTATTGGAGAAAAGACATTGGGCATAGATGTGTCTAGTCAGGGATCTCTCTTGACTACGATTCATATCACGATCGACGTTGTCTAGGCTCTTGAGAGCACACAGAAATGCCTGGTTAACGAACGATGCACCCATAGCCCGTGGCTCTCGACCAGTTCGAATCCATCGGCCCCCTCAAGCAGCTTCTTGTCAGGGACGACTACTGCAGCTCTTGAGCCTTCGTCTAGCACTTCTGAGAACGCTTTGAACGACCTCGCGTACAAAGCAGGAATGCCCTCTCCGTTGGTGCTGGTGGATTTCCCGTAAGGAGGGTCCGTGGCTATCCCACGGACACGGCCCAATGTCCGATGGATGTCGCTCACATCGCAGACCCGCAGTTCAGCATCGACTCCGACATGCTTTAGATTCTTCCTGGAGCCCTCGACCATCTTGCCGGACAGATCCGTACCTATCGCATGGAGACCGATCAGCGACGCCTCCGCAACAATCGCGCCCGTCCCGCAGAACGGGTCCAGAATACGACCGCCAGACGGTACCTGAGTCAGGTTGACCAGCGCCCTGGCGTACTTGGGGTGCAGGGACGCTGGATAGACGTACGGCATAAAGCGGTTCTTCCGCTTCTCGAACGAGGGCCTGTCGATGGCCCTGATCATCCTTCCGATGTGGGCCTTCTTCGAGAATATGATCCTGATGTCGCTAGCAGGATGGTGCAGGTCCACCCCCTTGGACACTCCCAGGACGGACCCCACGCGCCTGCTTGTGCCCGCAAGATCGACCGACGTCTCCCCGACCTTGGTCGACCTGACACGTATCGGTCCCGGAACATCGATATCGCGAACACAAGAATCGATGTCGTCCCTGTCGCAGGAGGCCAGCAGCTCGCTCACGTAGTGGCAGAGTCCGAGCCTGGAGGACAGGCTAGAGGGGTCAGCGGTGGTCTCGAGCATCAGGACGCCAGTGTCCTCCCCGATGACCCTAGGCTTCCCACCGAGGGCGGCCGCAGCGGATAACGCCTCGGCTCTCGCAAGTGATTCGCACTCCATCGAGAGCTCCAGCAGTAGCTTCACGGGCATCGGACAAGCGCAGGGACGCTTTAATGTTCTCCCTAGTCGCTCACGCCGGCCTCGGACACCATGAACACAGCCTCCGCCTCCGGGAGGTTGGGGGAGTCGATGAGCCTGGCGATCCTCTTCCCGCCCTTGCTCTTCCTGAGATATATCCTGAAGGTGGCCGTGTGGCCGACTATGTGACCCCCGATCGGCCTCGTCGGGTCCCCGAAGAAGGCGTCAGGCTTGGCAGACACCTGGTTGGTGACGGCTATGACCGCATTGTGGACATCGCCGAACCTCAGGAGGTCGTGCATGTGCTTGTTCAGCATCTGCTGCCTCTCTGCCAGAGCTCCTCTTCCAATGTACTCGGCTCTGAAATGCGCTGTGAGCGAGTCGACGATTATGAGCCGCACGGGGAATTCCTTGGCCGTCTCGAACGCCTTGTCCACGAGCAGGGTCTGATGGTGGCTGTTGAAGGCGCGCGCTACATGTATCTTCTTGAGCACATCGTCCGGGTCTAGGTCCGAGGCCTCTGACATCTGCGTGATCCTCTCCGGCCTGAAGGTCTGCTCGGTGTCGATCATGATCGTGTGTCCGTCGAGCCCACCATCGCTGACCGGCTTTGTCACGTTCACGGCCATCTGGTGACAGAGCTGGGTCTTGCCCGAGCCGAACTCTCCGAAGAACTCCGTGATGGCACGGGTCTCGAACCCGCCGCCCATGAGCTCGTCCAGGGCCTTCGAGTTGGAGCTGAGCTTCGCGACTGTCTTCCTGCGCTCCAGGATGACATCTCCAGTCTCGAACCCACCGACGTCTGCGGCCTTCTTGGCTGCCGCTATGATCTTCGCAGCGGTGGCCTCTCCTATCTCGGTGAGCTCCGCCAGGTTTCTGGGCGAATCGACAGCGATCATCATCAGATCATTGTAGCCGGCCTCTCTGAGCTTCTCCATTATGGCTGGCCCGACTCCCGGGAGCTTCTCGATATCCTCCTCGGACGACATTTGCTATCAACACCTGTGCTCTCTAGACCTTACGAGCAGAATATAAGCGTATTGACTAGAGGTAACCGAAAGTGGTGGTTGATACCATATCACGATCACGACGACCACGATGACGAAAGTCGAAGCCAGACATCCGATGACTGCATTTCCAAAGACCAAAAGCTATTAAATAGCCCTAGCTCTTCGAGGGACGGAATGGCCAAGAAACGGAGAAAGGACAAGGTCGAGCAGGAGGATTACGAGTTCAGGCCTCCTGAGTTCAAGGAGGATGAGTTCCTCAAGAAAGAGCTGACGGACACCAGGACCGCCGTTCTCACCATAGTCTACGCGGCAGCATTCGGAGTGATAGCCGGCGTGATATCGCTGAACGGAGCATTCGTCGGCCTGGCTTTCCTCGCAGCCCTCGTTGGTATGTTCACACTCAAGTGGTTCTACAGTCTCGCGAAGGTCGACACTTCCGGCTTTGCAAAAAAGAACTGGGTGGGGAACGTCGGATCGTTCTTCTTCACGTTCTTGGCCGTCTGGGTGCTCTTGTTGAACATGCCGTTCTCGGACCATGCCGACCCGACTGTCGACAAGGCCATCGTCTGGGTCGACAACGGTACGACCGTCCGGGGCATCGAGTACAAGCTCGACAAGATTTCGAAGGTCTACAACTGGGTGGCGATAAACACGACCGACAACGCCGACACCATGATTTCCAAGGCCGGAAACTATACGATCAACATTACTGCTAAGGTGTCGGACAACGGCGACTTCTCCTCCGTGAAGATAGCCATAGGGTCCCCGAGCAGCACGTTTTTCGATATGACCCCGATCGGAGACCGCAGGTATGGTTACTCATTCAATAGCGGCATGCTGGACTCCAGCTCCGGGCTCATGTTCTTCATCAGTGCGACCGACAACGCGGACAACAACATAGTGTTCCGCCCGGACAGAGCCATCCCGGTGGTTGCCTAGGCCTACATACCAGAGATCATCTCTGCCAGGGCATCCTGTCATCGAAGTGACGGGTCAGCGCGGCAAGATTCCTCTTCGAGAGCAGCGCATCGCCGCTGGAAACATCGAACCTCTTGAGGCCCTGGACGTCCTTGCCCAACGGTAGCAATGTGATCTTGGCCCTCACTAGCTCGTCCGCCTGCGTATACTGTCTGTTGGTCATGACGTACCATCTCCCGTCCTCGGTGTACGGGGCGGATATGCCCGCGGTGTTCCACTTAGTCAGGAACTCTTTCACGTTGTCGGAGTTCGCTGGCGGGCCCCTGTGCTTCCTTGACTTTGGCAGGGAGATCGAGGCCAACTCGATCACGAGATGAGTGAACTCGTCGACATGGATCGAGCGCTTCTCGATGTCGAAATCGGATCGCCTCAGCAAAGCGGTGATGGCCCCTATCGACTTCCGAAGCTGAGGGTAGACGACGTCGTCTATGAAGGGAAGCTTGGCGAAGGACACGATCAAGGTGTTCTTCAGCCTCGTCCCCGCGACATTCTTGATCTTGGCGGCGTCCCATGTCTTCCTTTCGTTGGGGAAGAACAACTTCCTGTCTGGGTTCGACAGGTACTCCCTGCTTGCGAGGACGAACCTGAGCATCGTCTCGACGGCGACGGCCGAGGCGACGTTCCTCGTCAGGTCGACTGGGTCGATGAATGTGAGCGGTTCCTTGAACTCCTTCCCGGGGAAATCTGGCAGCTCGATGTGATCGCCGACCTTCCAGTCCCTCGCTGCCTCGAGCACTCCAATGAAGCTTCCGAAGCGCATGATCAGGAGCTCGCAGAGGTATCCTGAGAATCCCTGTACCTTCGCCTCGGCACCGTAGCCTTCGATGCCCTTCATGAACCGCTTCAGCAGCCGGACCTGGTCGGCCATGCCCTTCTTCAGGTTCTTCTTGACGAACTCAGTGTGAAAGGGAGTGCGGTCGACCGCGCTCATCTTGTGCCTGGTGTCCCGTATGCGGAAGCACGGGACGAGGTCCACCTGGAAGCCGTCGTACATTCCACGGACGTAAGGATGCTGTGCGTAGTGCTCCCGGCCCTTGAGGACGCGCCTACCGATCTCGAGGCCGGCCTCCTTGAGCTGATCCATAGGAGTGCTCTCGGGGAACAGCATGAACAGGTCGATGTCAGGGTCCTTGAGGTGCGTGCCCTTCGCGACAGAACCGACGAGCATCGTCTCCACATGCGCATTGAGATTCCGAGCTTCCGCGACGACCTTGTCCGTTAGCTCTTCGACCACGGAAGCGACCTTCTTATCCTGCGCGGACGTCGGCCTGATGCTCTTGAGAACCTCGGATTCGATCGTCATCCCATCTACCTATGATGAAATGATTCACATTGGTAATAAAACAGATGATGACCGGACGAGTCTAGAAAAGAAGCCCAGACTACTCTGTAGAATTGAAAGATGGTGTCTGGGAGGCTGGTGTGGTGGGGATTGTTAGAAATCGTATGCTTAGGAGGAAAGTTGAGCTACCAGCCTGAGACACCGAACACTACCTACCTGCCCGAGCTATATTATGGTTTCTTGGCAACTTTCGCACGTGTACCTACCGGTTCGGAGCATTTGCCCGGACATCACAGTCCCATGCGTATGATTTCGGACAGGAAGTTCGAAGAGTGTATGTTGTCCTCGATGTCCTTGACAGCTGCTTCGTCCGTCTCCGAAACGCTGAGCAACTCTGTACATCCCCCGCCTACGAAGAGCACTATTAACATCTTCCCATTCGAATTTAATTCTGCGATTCCGAAATCAGAGGTCGAGGAGGAATAGGTCCTGAGGTGCGATAGATTGCACGTTTTCCCGATCGACCTCAGCATCGGATCGAGCTCTAGGGGCGCATGTTCCGTACGGACAAGGGCGAGAGTCATAGGATGCTTCTCGACGTGCTCCTTGATCTTTTCGATCTCCTTTTTGCTGAGCCTCACCGCGACCATCGAGCACGCTAACCCTGAATCGTTAGATAACAATTGTGCATGAAATGATCCTCGAGTCGAAGCGATGGTTCCAGTGCAGGTAGTCGATGAACATTTAATATGGGACAAGACAATAGGTCAGCAGCGAGGGATGGGACCTTGTGCACTGATAAGGACTGCAGTATTTTCCGCGGGATGCTCATTGCATGCGATGCTTGCGAGAAGACGATGGAGATGCGAAATCCGATGCCGGACATCATGTCTGGCTCGATGGATCCGCCGAGATGCCCGTGATCATTTATCCGGCGTCTCTCTGATGCGGTCCGCGACAACGATCGAGTCCTTCTTCAGCTCGAGCGTCATGAAATCCCTTGCGGCGACGGTCTTCACACCGCTCCTGTCCTCGATCCACTTGGCCTGCGTCTCGGGGTTCTCCTGGATGACGCGCATTCCGAAATGGTTTATCACCGCCAGCTCGGGCTTTATCTTCTCGATCAAGTAGCCGGCGTCCTCGGTGCTGAGATGATGCGGTATCCTCTTGCCCAACGGTCTGGTGACGGGAGCAATCAGCAGGCGGCAGTTCCTGTGCGCCTTGATGACCTGCTCGGTGAGCTGCGTGTCCGAGATGTAGGAGACCATCCCTCCGGTTGTCAGGATCCTGAAGCCGACGCCGCTCGTGTCCGAGTGCGCAGAGGGAGTCGCCGTGATCTCCAATGGCTTCAGGCTCACCTTGTTGAACGGCTGCATGATCTTGACGACCTTGGGCTGAGACAGATGGTATTTCGATATCGCCGGGCCGAAGTCCCCGTTCCCCTCGATCACGCTCGTGCTCCCGAGGAGGACGCCCTGCTTCCTCGTCCCTCCCTCCGTCATCGCCTCTATTAATATCTCAGCGTCAAGATAATGGTCGGGATGGCAGTGGGATATGAGGATCGCGTCGGTCCCGAGAGGGTCTATCCCTACCGAGCGCATGCGCACGAGCGCGCCCGGGCCCGGGTCGATGTGCAGGTTCCTGCCGTCCTCCAGGTAGATGCCGCCCGTCGCCCTAGCCTGATAGATGGTGGCGAATCTGCCGCCACCAGTGCCTAGAAAGGTTATCCTGACCATGGTTGCCAAAGGATTAATGCCGGAGTCCCTTAATACCGTTCCGGGCGTCGGAGGCGCATCTGCTTGAGCATACTGGTCAAAGGCGGCTTGGTCGTCACGCAGAACTGGAAGCGTGAGGTGGTCAAGGGAGACGTCTTGATCGAGGACGGCAGGATCACGGGCGTCGGCCATGTGAAGTCTCGGCCGGACGAGGTCGTGGACGCATCGGGATGCGTAGTCATGCCCGGGCTCATCAACTGCCACACTCATGTGTCGATGGCGCTCATGAGGAGCGTCGCGGACGATGTCAAACTCGAGAAGTTCCTGGACAGGACTTTCGCGATAGACGCCAAGCGCACCCCCGAAGACATCTCGGTCGGGGCGACGCTCGGATGCCTGGAGATGGCAAGGTCCGGAACCACCTCATTCGTCGATCTGTACTACTCAGAGGACGTCATCGCCAAGAGCACCGAGGAGGTCGGCCTCAGGGGTTTCCTTGGATGGGCTGTCCTAGACGAGAAGTTCACGACACAGAAGGGAAAGCCCATCAACAATTGCGAGAACTTCATCCGCTCTCACAGGAACAAGCCTCTGATCAAACCACTTGTCGCCCCCCAGGGAGTCTACGTCTGTTCGGACGAGACGCTCATGGAGGCAAAGGAACTCGCGACCAGGGAGAACACGTACTGCCACTACCATCTGTCCGAGACCAGGTTCGAGGTCTACGAGTACCAGAAGACCAAGGGCAAACGGCCTGTGGACCACCTTGCCGAGATCGGATTCTTCTCGAAAGGCGACTTGGCGGCTCACTGCGTCTGGCTGACCATCAACGAGGTGAGGGCTCTGGCAAAGGCAGGGGTAGGCGTCGCGCACTGCCCCACATCCAACATGAAGCTCGCAAGCGGGGGCGTGACCCCGCTCCCCGAGATGTTCAACGAGGGCGTCCCGGTCTCCTTGGGCACGGACGGATGCTCATCCAACAACGGCCTCGACATGTTCCTCGAGATGAAGTTCGCGTCGCTCATGCACAAGGCCAACAGATGGGATGCGAGCGTCATCCCTGCCCAGAAAGCGCTCGACATGGCGACGATCGACGCCGCAAAGTGCATCGGGGCGGAGAAGGAGCTTGGTTCCATCGAGCCCGGGAAGAAGGCGGACGTGGTGGTCCTGGACTGCTCTTTGCCCTCGTTGGTGCCCACGAGAGCTGACAACGTCGTGGCGAACCTCGTCTACGCCGGCCCCAGCCAAGCGGTGAGGGATGTCATCGTCGATGGAAGGTTCGTGATGAGAGGCAGGAATATCGCCAACTTGGATGAGAAGAAGTTCCTGAAGAGGGCGGATGAGGTGGCGGACCAGCTCGTTACCAAGGCGAAGTAGAACAGAAATGGAATAACAGAAAAGGGTTTTCGGAAAGTGTTTGCCTAGCCCTGGTACTCTCTCTCGGCTTGGGCCTTCTTGGTCGCCTTCTTGGTGATCTCGGCGATCTCCTCCGCCTCGATCTTCTCGTCTTCCATGGCCTTCTCGAGCGCCTTCAGTTCCTGGTGCAGCTCTTCGGGCGTCGGGATCGGGCCGAGTATATCGTCTGCCTTGCCGACCACGCGTTCGATCTCCTCAGGCTTCGAAACCTCTCTGGACGGAGTCATCCTGCTGATGCCTAGGTACTCGCTCGCGCCCTCGACCAGCTTCGTGAGCTCGAACGGGAATATGATCTTGGTGGCCTGGCCGTTGCCCATCGCCTTCAACGTTTCCAGGGACAGAACCGTCAGTGCCTTCGAGTCCAGAGGCTGCGCACCGACGCTCATGATCCTGAGCTTCTGCGCGTCACCCTGGCTGCGGAGTATGATCGCAAGCCTCTCACCCTCGGCTTCCAGTATCTTCGCCTGCCTCAGACCCTCAGCCTGCAGGATTCGGGCCCTCTTCTCGCCCTCGGCGCTCAGAATGGCGGCCCTCTTCGAACCGTCGGCCTTCAGGATGGCTGCTCTCCTCAGCCTCTCGGCCGAGGTCTGCTCCTCCATGGCGTCCTTGACCTTTCCTGCGGGGTCGACCTCCCTGATCTCGACGCCCTCTACCTTCACGCCCCACTTGTCCGTGGCCTCGTCGAGCACGTCCCTCAGGTGGAGGTTGATCTTCTGCCTGTTCGATAGGACCTCGTCCAGCTCCATGTCACCGATGAGCGATCTCAGTGTGGTCTGGGCGAGGTATATCGTCGCCGTGCGGTAGTTGGTGACCTGGAAGAAAGCCTTGGTCGGGTCGATGACCTTGATGTAGATGATCGCGTCAACGTTCGTGGGCGAGTTGTCCTTCGTGATGACCTCTTGTCTCGGGACGTCGAGCACCTGGGTCCTGAGGTCGATCGTAACGACCGAGTTGACCATCGGTGCGACCCAGTTGAAACCCTGGTTCAGCACTCGAACATATCGACCCAGCCTCATGTATATGGCCTGCTCATACGGCCTGACAATCTTGATTCCGTTGGTCATAATCGCGAGCCCGGCTATGATCACGAGTATGACCAGCGCGATGATTCCTGCACTTACCGCCATTTCAATCACTCCTCCCTCTATCTCCTATGATCGCTCATGCCCGAGGACTCCTTTCTAGGGCATCTCCTCTACCGTGACATGCACTCCCTCGCTAGCTTTCACGACGACCTTCTTGCCGACGGATATCCTCCTATCGGATGTCGCGCTCCATGTGTCGTGGTCAATCCTCACCTTCCCCTTCAGCGAGCTGGGGACCACATCAGCAATGACCACGCCCGTCTGCCCGACGAGCGAAGTAGCCACCGTCGTTTCGGGCGGAGCAGGCGGGGCGAGCTTCTGATACATCTTGATCGTCACATAGGTCGTCGGAACTACTATTATCAGCGTGACCACGGGCGACCACCAGCTGAGCAGGATGTCTGGAGCTACGAGCCCGATGGACCCAAGGACCAGGAGCACCGTGGCCGGAACGAGTATGAACGCCCCCGGAGACGACAGTTCCCCCAGGAGCATGAGGATTCCGATGACTATGAACGCCAGACCTAATTCCGTGCCCCCCAATGCCATGGCTAGCACAGAAGGCTCGAGCCTATATATCGTTTATGATGGATTACCCAGCAGGACTGTGCATGCTGGACAAACTAGAAAAAAGCCGTCCTCGCAAAGGGGTTTCAAGTCCTACCGCAGCCGAAGCCTCTGGATGTGGTAGCACCAGAGCCCGTACTTCCTGAGGGCCTCGTTCGTGCCGCTGACGGTCACCCTTTCCGGCTCCGTCCTGTACCTGAGGGCTTCCTCGATCGGGAAGCCGACGTAGTCAGAGAGTTTCACTAGCTTCTCATATGGGAAGGGCTGCTCCCCCACCAGGATCTGCCTGATGCTCCATCCGGGGTGAATCCTTGAGCGGTACCCGAGCTCCCTAGCAAGCCTGTTTATGCTGCCAGCTTTCTCGATCCCGTTCTTGATAAGCTCGACCCGGAATGCCGAGACCAACCAGACCCTCTTGTCTGTGTTGTAGGCCTTGAAGGGCCTGCCAAAGTACGAATGGTCCGAACTCATCTGACTATGAAGATTGTAGAACGTCCATATATATCATTTGTTCCGCAACGGCACGTCGCCGTTGGTAGGTACCTTCGAAAAAAGCCACAATTGGCCCAAAATCCAGAGAAAGAGAAGAATTATCAGAAATGATGGCGATTAGCCCACGAGGTAGCTCTTCTTGGTCGTGGCCAACGGGACCATCAAACTCAGGACATCCGCTGAGGACGAGATTATCGACGTTACCGGGAGAGTGCAGGAGATCGTCTCCGGATCGAATCTGAGGAACGGCCTCGCATGCATTTTCGTCGCCGGCTCGACGGCCGCCGTGACCACTGTGGAGCACGAGCCCGGACTCGTCGCTGACATGCACGAGGCCATGGAGAGGCTGTACCCGAAGGGCAAGGACTACGAACACCACCAGCGCTGGGGAGACGGGAACGGGCACTCGCATGTGCGGGCATCCTTCGTCGGGCCGTCGCTGACAGTGCCTGTGGTCGACGGCCGGCTACTCCTAGGGACTTGGCAGCAGATAGTGTTCATGGAGTTCGACAACAAGCCCAGGAACAGAGAGATCACGGTCCAGATAATAGGAGAGTAGCCTCGACCCTCGAGTCGGTTCCGGGCGCAAGGATATAATAGTCTGAACCATTGGCCTTTTCGCATATGACCATCGAAGGTGAGTTCCTAGGGGGAGGCGACGAGGTAGGCAGGCTCGGCATCCTTCTCAAATGCGCGGGCGCCAAGATGCTGTTCGACTACGGCATCACCGCCTCGGACCCGCCCCTGTACCCTGCAGCATGCCCCCCAGTGGACATCGTATTCCTCACTCACTCGCACTTGGACCACTGCGGCATGATCCCGTGGCTGACCGCCAGATACGACATAAATGTGGTCTCCACGAGCGTCTCCAGGGAGATCGCTATCCTGCTCATGGAAGACAGCATCAAGATCGGTGCCGCTGAAGGATATCCTGAAGCCTACACATCGAACGATGTCAGGGTCGCCCGCCGCAAGTTCGACGAGATCATGTTCGGGGACACAAGTCAGGCCGGGAAGATGCAGGTGAGGGCGCATTCGGCAGGCCACATTCCGGGCGCTACCATGTACGAGCTGATCGGCAATAGGACGACGCTCATCACGGGCGACATCCACACTCTCGACACCCGCCTTGTTGCTGGAGCCAAACCGGTCAAGTGCGATAACCTGATCATGGAGTCCACCTACTCCGGCAGAAACCACCCAAGCAGGCTCAAGACCGAGTACGCATTCCTCAAGAAGATCGAGGAGGTCAACGACCGGGGCGGCACGGCCATCATTCCCTCGTTCGCGGTCGGGAGGACCCAAGAGATCCTGCTCCTGCTCAAGGACAGCAGGTATGAATTCTGGTTGGACGGCATGGGAAAGAAAGTAAACAAGATCTACATGGGCTTTCCCGGATATGTCCGATCCCCCAAGAAACTGAGGCAGGCCATCAACAGGACCTATGAGGTCAGGAACGTGCACGCGCGCTCCCGGGCGGCCAAGGCGGATGTTGTTGTCACCACCAGTGGAATGCTCGACGGTGGGCCCGTTCTGAGCTATGTCGAGGCTGTCAGGAACGACCCCAGGAGCGCCATCCTTCTGACAGGGTATCAGGTAGAAGGGAGCAACGGACGCAAGCTGCTCGAGACCGGCTACATGGAGTTCCAGGGAGTCAACGAGAAGGTCGACTGCGAGGTACGGAAGTTCGATTTCTCAGCGCATGCGGGGCACGATGAACTACTTGCGTTCGCAAAGGGGTGCTCGCCAGAGAAGATCGTTCTCATGCACGGGGACGAGAGGGAGATCCTGGCAGGGGATCTGAGAGCCCAGGGGTTCGAGGTGCTGCTCCCCAAGAACGGCGAGAAGTTCGTGCTGTAGAGCTTGAATCCTCTGGGAAAGATTGTTATTCCCCGACGCGCTCACGCTTGATGGATGAAATCGAAGATACATGAGTTCCTCAGAGAGGACATCGGGTCCGGGGACATCACAACCGAGCTGGTTATCCCGTCCGCCATGGAGGCAAAAGGGAAGATCATCTGCAAGGAGGACTGCATCTTGGCCGGCTTGGCCGAGGCGTCTGAGATATTCAAAGAGCTCGGAGCTCGAGTTGTCAAGAGCAAGAAGGACGGAACCCAAGCAGAGAAAGGAGATGTTGTCCTGGAAGTGAAAGGGCGTGCTAGAGCGCTTCTGGCAGGGGAGAGACTCGCTCTCAACATGGTCATGCGCATGAGCGGCATCGCCACGCTCACGGACGCGCTGGTCAGGAAATGCAGGAAGATCAACCCGAAGGTCAGGGTGGCGGCGACCAGGAAAACGACTCCCGGGTTCAGGGAGTTCGAGAAGAGAGCGATCATGCTCGGAGGCGGAGACCCGCACAGGATGGGACTCTATGACGCTGTCCTGATCAAGAATAACCATATTGCCATTGCCGGAGGAGTCGCGGAGGCGCTGGTGCGGGCCAGACGCGGGAGCTTCACGAAGAAGATCGAGATCGAGGTCGATACCGAAAAGGATGCGCACACTGCGCTCGCGAACGGGGCCGACATCATTATGTTGGACAACTTCGAACCCATGGATGCAAGAAAGCTGATCGGGGAGCTCAAGGCAAAGAGGCCGGGAGTGCTGATCGAAGTCTCTGGCGGGATCAAGCCAGACAACATAGACAAGTATGCCTCCGCAGCCGACATCATCTCGCTAGGCTGCCTCACTAACTCTGTAAGATCCGTCGACTTCTCCATGAAGATAGAGAAGGTCTGAACCAAAAGTCACACAGTCTTTTTCTAGACCGCAGCAGTTCTGAGTATCGATAAGATGGGTCCGAAGCAGGCTTGGGAAGTGTTCTCTTTCATTGCGCTTGCAGCGGACCTCGTTCTCGCGCTTGGCCTGCTCGGGCTCGGATACAACGGATATCCGGTGGCTTTGCTTGCGGGCTCAATAGCTCTGATCTACATCTACATAGTCTACAAACGGTATCATGTCGAGGTCGTCCCTGAGACCGACGTAATGCTGTTTGACGATGTGGACGACCTGCGAATCCTGAGCAGCATCTACGGACTCGACAACAATGGAACTGAGCAGGAACTCAGGAACAGCCTCTTGGCGTTCGCAAGAACGAACAGGGATAATGCCTTCGTGTGGGTCGCACCGAGATCGGTCATCTCGCTCGGCTCAGCCCTGGAGGTGCCCTCGGGACCGATTGCGGCCGCGGAGCGGCTGGCGGACAGGTCATCCAGCAGTGCCTTGGTCGGTGGCAAGCCCAGATCTCCAGAAAGACTTCGCAGATTGAGGGCGTGCCCGATATGTGACAGCCCCGTGTCGAAATCGGAGATCATATGCATCGAGTGTGGTGCAGACCTCGAATTCTATTCCGCCCTTTCCGAGTCCAAGGTGGGCAAGCGGCTGATATCTGAGAAGGCCGAGGATGTGAGGCGCAAACTTAGATATGACGTTCCGCTCTTGGGAGAGAACAGATGAAGACGGACGAGAAGTGCGAGATCTGCGGCAAGCCCGCGACGCACTTCCTTTTCGCGACTTTCGTGTGCGACTGCGAGGAGTGCATCCAGAAGGCCAGGGAGAAGCGCGGAGGTCCGGGCGGACACAGGAAGCAAGAGATGTTCGACTGGAGACGCGTCAGCAAGTAGCCATCTTCTGACAACGTTTAAGGGGAGTTCTATGATTCGGTCTCCATGGACAGGCGGGCGTTCGCGGGCCTGATGCTGATAGAAGCGATGTTGGCGTTCGGGAACACCTTCGCCGCCTCGTTCAATCTCATATACCTGTTCAAACACCTCGACATGCCCATCTGGACCGGGCCGATCTACTTGGGCATGGGGTTCTTCATATCGATCTTCGTCAGCCTATGGATGTCCTGGAAACCGCACCTGGACCCTAGGAACGCGATGCTCGTGGGCCTCCTGTTCCTGATCGTGGAGTACGCGCTCTTCCTCACGGTAAGAGACGGCTGGCTGCTAATCATCCTTGTAGGTTGCTCCTTCGGGCTCTTCTACCCGCTGTTCTGGACCCCTATGAACATACTCATGGCGCAGTTGACCGACAAGGACGATCGGGGGGTTACCTATGGAGCCTTCTTCTTCGTCTGGCCCCTCGTGACCTTCATCGCACCCTTCTTTGGAGGGGTCGTCATCGGGTGGGCCAGCTACCAAGTCCTGTTCGCCCTCGGGATAATCATCATCGGCATGACGGCACTCATGATCGTTGCCTACAGGAAGTACATCCCGAAGGACCAGGTCATGAAGATACGGCTCGAGGTGATCGGTAGGAGGAACGTGGTCTCGGTCCTGGGAGAAGGAGGGTTCGAGGGGGTGTTCTGGATCGACATCACGATCATCGCCTATATGTTCACGCAGAGCGAGCTCGACCTAGGAGCTCTGTTCTCCCTGTTCGGCCTGGCAGCAGGGGTCATGGCCGTCATCCTCGGGAAGATATCGGACAAGATACATGACAGGCGGACCTTCGTTGTCATGAGCACACTAGCATCGGTCCCGTGCGCTCTCCTGATAGGCTTATCCGACACTCTGGACCAGTTCGCGATCGCGACTGGGCTCTTGGAGTTCGCCGCCTTTGCCTTCCCGATGTTCGTGTTCGCCATCCTGACAGACAAGTTCGAGGAGGCGAAGAATGATTCCGTCCTAGTCCGGGAGTACTTGCTAGACATCGGCCGGGCGGGCAGTATCGGCCTGCTTGTTGTCCTGCTGTATCTCGGCGTCAGCCCCCAGCATTGCTTCCTTCTGACGGTCCCCTTCCTGCTAATGGGAGCGTTCGCATGGGAGCCGAAGAAGGGTGCGAGGCCGCTGCCAGGCGTTGCGGGGCATGCGGACCAGCTGCACTGAATTAGCCGCGAAGGCCCATGACGATCCAGACTATGCCAGCAAAGACGAATGTGACGCCGAGGACCATGATGAAGACGCTCAAGAAGAAGACCGAGGTGAGCGGCCCCCCGAGGATAATCATCGCTACGCCCGCAATCAGAAGCGCGAATCCCAGGACCATGTTCTTCCTGTCGAAAAGCCAGCCCTGGCCGTACTTCTGATGGATCTCGAGCTCGCGTCTTGCCCCTAGATAGAGCAGAACGGCGACAATGCCGATGCCAACTATGGCGATTATCGCGCCCGTGGACCAGTCCTCGGATATGAGGTACGGGAAGCTGAAGATAAGCGTAAGAATCAGAATCATGAGGGCGACCATCGCCAAAGTCATCGGCTGAGTTCTCTTGTGCGGTCCGGTTGCCTGATTGTACGGAACATTCGGAGGCGCTTGATTGTACGACATACTATCGCTGACCCGTTAGGTCATTGGCTATCATAATTGTTGTTCTCCGAATACCAGTTACTTGTGAACAAGACGAACAGTCGAGAAGCCAATTCAGGGCACGCACGATAACCTGACCAATTCCATGATGTCCATCATCTTCAGCTTCGAGCCTTTTGTCTCGATCGCAGCTTTGAGGCTCTGGTAGCAGAATGGGCATGAGGTCGCGAGGAAGTCCGCATCAGTCCGCTCTGCGTCCTCGACCCTGAGTGTGGATATCTTCTGCGCGAGTTCGGGGAAGGCCGTCTTGACCCCCCCTCCGGCACCGCAGCACCTTGCCTCTTCCCTCGTCCGCTCCATCTCGACCATCTTCAGCCCGGGAATGGCCGCGATGATCTTCCTAGGCTCGTCGTAGAGCTTGTTGTGTCTGCCCAGATGGCATGGGTCGTGGAACGTGACGACCCCTTCCACTCTCTCGTCGAGTTTCAGCTTCCCGCTCTCCAAAAGCTCGTTCACGAACTGCGTTATGTGGACGACCCTTGCATCCACCTTGCCGATCTTAGGGTAGTCCTGTCTGATGGTCTTGTAGCAGCCCGCACAGCTCGTGACGATGACGGATGGCGAGGCCTTCTCGAAACGCTCCATGTTCTTCCTTGCGAGACTGCGGGCGGATTCTAGCAACCCAGTCCTCAGCAGAGTCGAGCCGCAACATCCCTCCTCGTTCCCGAGCGTTCCGAAATCGACCCCCGCCCGGGCGAGCACGCGCGCGGTGTCTATCGCCATGTCGCGTATGTTCGGATCATATGCTGCGGTGCACCCCACGAAGAACAAGACTTCGCCCTTCTCCTTGGTAGCGTCCTTGATCTTAACTTCTTTCTCGATCCGCTTCGACCATCTCGAACGTTGTGTCCGAGGCTGCATCCACGGGTTGTCGTAGTTCTCGATGCTCTTGACGATCTGCTCGTGCGCGGGCAGAGGCGCGAGGCCGTTGGCGACTAGGAACTCCCGCATGTTCTCCCACATCTCGATGGTATCTAGATGCGCAGGGCACACGGTCTTACACTGACCGCAGATGGTGCACTCATACGCCCTGGAGGCGAGCTCCTTCAATTGTTCCTCCGGGATCTCCTTCGGACCCATGAGCTTCGCCCTCATGCCATATTGACTCTTGTAGAACTCCTTCAGTCGGAGGATCTTGCCCCGAGGTGTAACGAGCTCGACATCCTGCGCCTCGCCCCCGGTCGGGCACGTAGCCGTGCACTCGCCGCAGCGCGTGCACGCATCGTATCTCATGAGCGCTAGGACATCGAGCTTGGAGATGTCGAGCTTTCTCATGCCGTCCCCACCTCCGGAAGCATCTTGTCCGCTTCGATCGCGACAGGCGTGGCGATCATGTGGAACAGCTTGCTGAACGGTATGTACGCGATGAGCAGGGCGCTCATGACACCGTGGAGAAGCCATGCCTGATCGTAATGCTGACCGATGTCGGACGGCATGACCAGGGAGAACGCATAGCCAAGGAACGAGTAAGCATTGTCATGCTGGTGTCCTGGAATCTCGCCTGCTATGCCCATCCCTTCGAGGATGAAACCTCCTAGCACTACGGCTAGTAGGAAGAGGATCGACGCGGCATCTGGGAGTTCCGTCCGAACCATCTTCGGCTTGACAACGAATCTCCGACCAGTTGCGATCAACAGTCCGAGGAGCAGGAGGAACCCTACGAGATCGAACCCGAAATCCCTCAGCCAAAGCTTAGCCCAGCCCGTGTCGTCGATCATCGGCTGGTACTTCAGGAAATCCAATGAGAATGTGACGACAAGGTCGAGCACGAACATCGAAGCGAACCCGCCCAAGATGAGCAGGTGCATGGCCCACCTCGTGACGCTTCTGTCCTTCAACTTGGAAAGATAGAGTGCGTCCTTGGCGAAGACCGATGCGATCCGCCTGAACCTTCTGCTCAGGACGAACCTGGCGGCCTTCACCAGCAGCCTGAGCAGCCTGCCCTCAGGGGTGCCTTCCAGACCCTTCCCATGCATCCAGATGAGTACATTGTACAGTGTGCCGAGGAAGAACACGGCGACACAGACGACGATCGTGACGAGGAACATATCGAGATACGCTTCGTCCCTGACATAGACCGTCTCGTATGGCAGGAGGAGTATGACCGCGGAGATGACAACGACTGCGCCGAAGAAGAGCAGATAGAGCCTCGCCCTGTCGTTCAGGTACCGGCCATCTGACATCGCTGCTTGAATCATGCTGGACCGCTATATATTCATCTGCTTTCGACGAGTCTGCGGAAGTGGTCGTCCACGCACCGCCTGGCACATTCCACCAAGAGCTGCGTCGTCTGATCGACCTCGCTCTCAACTCCCATGTTGACCCCGATAAGGTTCCCGCGCACAGTCTCTAGATCGCGCACAAGTTCCTGGGAAAGCCTGTCGTCCGTGGACCATGTCCTCTTCTCGATGGCATGCAAGAGCTCCATGTACCTGCTTCCATCCCAGAGCTTCTTACCGACGACGAACGAGCGGTTCTCGAGCCCGACGATGGCCACCTTCAGGTCGGCTATGGATCTTGCGAGCTCGGGGCGATGAGGTCCCGAATCGGCCTCTGGGGTCCTGGAACCGCCCAGATTCAGCAGGTCTAGGAAAAGACGGTTCGCCTCTGGGTAAGATGGATGCTCAAGGTGTGGTCCGAACAGGAGCATTTCTCCGTCTCCGTGACGGCACCGAATCGCCGCAGGGTGTCCGAGAACAATGTCCCTTGCGAACCGCTCCCCTAGCTGGAACTCGGTGTTCGGCGTGAAATCCCTATACCTCAAAAGGACGCGGTCCGTCTGTGGCTCCTTGAAGACGGGGCCTCCGTAGATCGGTGCCTTGAGTCCCGAGCCCTCGTGATCAAGATCGACCTCTCCCCTGACCGGATGGACGATGGCGCATCTACCATACTTGACCGCGACCCTCGGCGGGATGCCCGCCAAGGGCGAGATCTTGCAGTCAATGTTCTCGATCCTGGTCGATGAGATGTTGAACTGGGAGAATGGTTCGAGAGACGAGGGAAGAGGGAGATATGCTCCAGCACAAATGCCAGCGTAAATGCCTCCTCCGGCGATGTACTCCTCGAGCTTCAGGAACCCCTCGCCACTTAGTGCGGAGCCTATTGCGAACCCATCCCCTCCCGAAAGGATCACGGCCATGGGTCGATCTGATAGAGATTCGATGAATTCCTTTGAGTCCGTGAACCGGGCGTTGATGATGCCTTTCGGTTCGAACAGGTCTGCCAACCAAGCCCAGGAATGGGAGGAGCCGGTACCTGCGTAGACTATCACTTTGCCTGAGCCCATGGTTCTCGGATGGGTGACAGGCGACCACGGCAATAAACCCGATGACGGACATCTGGCTCGCCCGAAGGCGTACAGAAAGTGTTATAGACGGGCTTGACTTATCTCGCCGCACCAAGGGCCCATGGTCTAGCGGTTATGACGTCTGCTTGACATGCAGAAGTTCACCGGTTCAAATCCGGTTGGGCCCACTCTTCTTCGTATCGGCCTCCTTTCATTCAGTGAGCGACCATGAAGATCATGGAGAAGGATTCGAAGGCTAAGGTCATCGTCGTAGAACACCCAAGTGAAGGAGGCCCTCAGGAGGGAGGTGATCCGGGTGGGCATCATGAACTTCGTAGCCAGGTCGTTCCATGTTGAGCGATCGCTTGAAGCCGTCAAGGCTGCAGCAACGAGGAAAGGGGATAGTTATTTGAGATTTGAGATAGCTGAGGAGGCAGCTAGGAAATGACAAGAGACACCAGTTCCAAGAGGTAGCATTTGATGCTTGACGCAACATGGATACTATCATTCATTGCTGGTGTCCCATTAGTCAGCGCTGGCATTCTAGCCGTGAAGAGAGCTCCAGGGTCGACTGCTGCCTATTCCTTCCTGATGGCCATGGTGATGACAGTCGTCGCCTTGATGGCTGGACATGGTTTCGAGGTTCTGGATAGATCACAAACCGATTTGTCGAACGCCTTGGTCAAGATCTACGTGGCTGCTTTGCTTCTATCTTTGACGCTTCTCTGGTTGGTGGCCCTCGAATACCCTTTCGAACGGGAATTCAGGCTCAGGCCACCAAACGTGCTTGGCGCCGGGTTCGTCCTGGCCGTCATCTCCTCGATCGTCGCAGGCTCATTTGCTCAGCCGGACTTCGATTCACCTGTCGGGACGGTCCTATCCAGATTCACGGGGATAGTCGTTCTGATCGGCTTTGTGACTATGTTCACTATCGTGACCAGCGGCACTTTGGCCTCCCGTTCCAAGGCGACAGAGTACGCCAGGCACTCGTCGATTATCTACATGGTCGGGCTCTGGATGGTCGCGGTGTGTGGTTCGATCTATTCCGTTGACATGATCACAGGACACAAGCACGATCCATCTCTCGAGGACTTGCCATCGTTGTCGTTGATTGTCAGCATCTTGTTCGTGAGCTTGCTCTACGCGTTGTCATTAGCCCGAGGAAAGATGTCCATCGGTGTAACGCCTGTGCCTGAGAGGCTGGCATCTGGGTCAAAGGCGAGGCACATGCTGCTCCTACGACGCACCTATCTCGTGGAAGAGCCGAAACCTGACTTCGCGTTCACGCTCTTTGCTGACACGATACGGGGCAGGTGCTTCGACTGCGAGGATGATGAGAGTTTCTCCTGCGAGAGCCTCGGTTGCAGCACATGCGGCCTGCCATGTCCCTGCAAGACCTGCAAGAAATACAAGAGCCGAGCGCAAGGGCTTATCGTCACAAGGCAGTTCCCGAAAGATATCAGGAAGAAGTACTCTTTGCACACGACGCCAATTCTGTGGCTGACAACTGTAGTTGGGGACGAGAGTATAGACCCAGCCAAGCTCGGTATTCTAACGGACTACATTCTGAAGTTCATGGAAAAGTCGGAGAACGGCATTGTGCTAGTCGATGGCATTGAATACCTGATCACTTCCAATGACTTCCACCGCATTCTCAGGGCAATTGATACGTGGACAGAGACGGCAATGGCTAGCGCAACGAGACTCATACTGTCGATCGATCCGAGAGCCTACGACGGGAAGGACCTTGCCAAGCTCGAAGGGAACAGAGAAACAATGAGACCCAACGCGACTAGGTCCGGAAGCGCCATGAAAGAATAGAGCTGACCTCTATGGAAAGAGGAGCGTCCTGACGCGGTCTTGTCTAGCAGGGCGCACTCAATGCCATGCTTTTCAATCAAGGCGGTCTTCCTTGCTCCGCGACCTCTTTCTGTAGAGAGCGAATATCACGATGACCCCTGTGATCGGCAGGGTGAGATCGCCGAGCTCTGAGATTTCTTGGTGGTCTATCATCACGTCGATCGGCATAGTGACGTTCTGAGTCCATTGCCAGCAGATCTTGTACTCGCCTGACACGGAGTATATCGATGTCATGTACTGCTTCGTGTAGCTCGTCTGTGGCTCGATAGTGATGTAGGACCAAGTGCCCGAGACGCACTTGCTGCCCATAACCGTTACCCGATCAGGGATTGTCGTGCTGATGCTCCGGATCCAGAAGACATAGAGATCGCCAGTGGAAGCCTCGAGGGATATCGTCGGGTAGTAGTCGCCAACAGTATAGGGCTCGAGCGGATCCGGAAGCTCCAAGCCGGGCGTGAAAGTCGTCATACCAGTGTTGTTGCGCGAGTACAAGAGCCTTGGGATCGAGTCCTGGCCCCATCTGTAACTATCTCCGTAGACTACATGCACGACTCCCTTTCCGTCGACGACCACCGAAGGTGGTGAGTTGTCCGTGTTCAACTTGAGCGCTCCTGAACCGTATATCAAGTATGGAGCAGACCAAATCCCGGTGTACTTCCTTCCAGCTACGTTCCCGGCGTATGCGTATATCGCCCAGACGTTACTTCCTGATCCGGCAGGGACGATCGAGCCTTTCACATTATCTGCAGCTGCGGCTGCCGCCAGCATCTGCCCCGAGAACACCCACGAGACCGTGCTGTTGACTTTTGTGCTCTTGAAGGCCGAGAGCTGATACGCTGCGGCCAGAGTGCGGTTGCTGGACAACACCCAGAGATAGCCGTTCGAATCCCTGCAAATGTAGGTGTTCTTGCCACCGAGGGCCATTCGCGAGGTGTTCAAGCTGGAGTCGCTCGCAGCCCAGGCGATCTTGTGAGCCGATGCGTCGACCGTCCCTACCTGGATGGATACATTGTTCGTGGCTGTCGAGGTGTCTCCGATCGCGTAGACCGTGCCGTTCACGGAATCATACCATAGGGAAGTCTCGTTGACTCCGGGGGTGGTGAACACAGGACCGCGGGAGGTCCAGGTGTGGCCGTCGTCCACGCTGTACTTGTGAGACGTGTTCGCTCCGTCGAAGAAGAAGCTCCAGTAGTTCACCCCGTCATAGAACATCTTCCTCTGGTAGGACATCGAGGTAGCATATGCTGAAGTCGAGGTTGGATCTACTATCCAGGTCCTGGTCGACGAACTCATCGATGACGGGTCGAACGTCGCGAGGTCGCTCCGGCCCTGCCAGGACGTCGTCTCGACGATGTAGTCTATGTCATCGCTGCTTCCGATGCTCGAGGCACTAACGCTTATCTCTATCCTCTTGGTGTCCTTAGCTGCATCCACTGCGTCCATCATCTCCACCCAACTGCCGGAGGACGAGTAGTTGAATTCGATCGTTGAGGTGATCACTCCGAAAAGGCCTTTCACCTCGATCAGCTGATCAGCGCCGATCTGTTTCGAGTTGAGCGCAACAACCTTGCCTGTGGAATTGGATCTGTCGCTGTCGACATATATCCTCAGTATGTCCTCGGCTGTATGTCTGGCCTGGATGACCGCTCCGCCGCCGCCAGAGCCCGATGGTTTTGCGACCATTGCAGGAACGAACGTCCCGCTGCACATCTCGCCCTCCACACTGACATAGAAGTACGAGTCCTGAGCCGTGCTCATGTTGCCGACCGCATCGATGTCCGTGTCGGAGCTTGCAACTGGTATCGAATCTTGGTCCACTGAGAGCCTTCCAGTCCAGTCGGCGAACGCGCCATCGATGGCGATGACAGCGGGACGAGAACCGACGTAAGCGCTAGCAGAGCTGCCAACGATTTCCACGCTTGCGAAGGAAGAAACGATGCCTGATGCGAGCAACTCGGCCGACACAAACTGACCGTCGGGCGCCGTAGAAGTATCCACGGCGATGACTGTCTCGTGCTCTTCGCCCTTGCTGAGGGAAAACGCTGGCACCTGATTGGCCAGAGTGGCGTGGGTCATGATTGGATTGACGCTGTCGACACGCCCACCTTCCCCCTGAGACGTGAACCTCAACGTAAGAATAGTGACCGAGGTAGACTTCGGCAAGATTCCGTCCGCCGTCACCTCGACGGAGGGCACCTGTTCGACGATCAGCAAGCCCCCCTTGAGCGGCGCCGTGTAGCTCGCTGAGCCGCAATCCGCGGAGTCCTTGGAGACAAGCACGAACTTCGCCGACTGCCCGAGAGCCACTGGCATTGTGGCGCAAGCCTCGAGGCGCGATAGGTCCAAAGAGCATGAGAGAGACCCCGTCGACGTCCACGCGCTCCAGTTGTAGTGATCAGATGACGAAGAGTACCTGGACATTGAAGTCGATCTGACCGCGGAATCCCACCCCGTCACCAGGAGCATGTAATCCGCTCCGATAGATTCCATGACGTAGCCCGTCGAATTCGAACCGTCGGAGTCAACGAACAGGTAGTAGCTCTCGGCGTTCGGAGAGCTCATCATGTGGGCCTGTGTCCGGATGTAGAGGAACAAGTCCGACGACTGAGTGGCGATCGACCATTCGGTGATGTTGGATGTAGAGGAAGTTGACCGGATTCTTGTCCCATACGTTGTTGCGCCTGCCCAATCGGAGAAATCGCCGTCGATCGAGAACTTCTCAGACTCGTTGGAATATGAAAGGAAGATGAATGTCGGGATGATGACTACGATCGCTACCAGCACTGCGAGGAGCTGCCAGCTCGTAAGGAATGAGGTGCGCCTCGCTGAGACCTCCTTTGGTCGAGCCCCGAGACCGTTCGAGATTCCAGTCCCGTTGACGAACGACTCGCCTTTGATCGCGTCTGTGCGGTCGACCTTGCTCAATCCGTTGACATATCCAACGCCGTTGGTAAGACCGCGGGTGCTCGTCTGGGCTGCTACTGTAACGGCTGCGACTTTCGCCGGTTTCAGCTTCCGTTCTCTGGTCGGCCTCTTGGCCTGCGCCACAACCTCTACAGGGGCAGGAGCGGAGACCTCGGGGAGGTGAACCTTGGACGACTCCGCACCAGGCACCGCGGCTTCTTCCTGAGTCTTCGTCTCGACAAAACTCGTGTTGCACAAGGGGCATTTCTGAAGGTTCTCTGGAATGATGGCTCCGCAGAAAGAACAAGGGCG